>JAESGK010000161.1_pt1 | contig 58219 bp, 49 predicted proteins | sample 9269681 | NCBI WGS metagenome assembly JAESGK01 (sample SAMN14515347, study PRJNA621673) | algae metagenome | isolation source: Timaviella obliquedivisa GSE-PSE-MK23-08B and co-occurring heterotrophs from... | place: USA: Grand Staircase Escalante National Monument, Utah | collected 2006-08-15
GATATTACCTGCCGAAGTTTCTCAAAAATGACCCGCCGAGGTTGCTGTCATTTGGGTGCCGAAGTTAGTGTCTTTAGGCCGCCGAAGTTAGTGTCTTTGGGCTGCCGAGGTTAGTGTCTTTAAGCATACGAACGAAGCTTTTGAAGTATAGGCTTCTTCGTTCTCTACAAATTGCAACCCGTACTGTTCACAAAGTTGAGCAATCCGAGTTTTGAGCTTAGCCGTTGGGATTTGGACAAACTTCTGGTTCGTCTTCTTCCCCATATTGGCTCCATCTTTTTGTCCCGTATTCCAGCCAAAGACTATTGTTCCAATAGCGTTTTCTAAGCAGTGATTCACGACAATTCGAGCAGCCTTATTGACGGCATCCCGCATCTGTCGATTGCGCTTCTCAGTAAGACTGGCTAACTGCTTCGACCAAAAACCTTGAGGCTGATTCTCTTTCAACGTTGCAACTCGCTTGTTGTACCCCTGGTTCAGAGATTTCAGCTTCAGTCCATCCACAATGAAACTGGTTCCAATATTGCTCACGCAGGTCAGCCAGTTATTCAGGCCGTGGTCAATTCCAAGCGCTTTAGTGGGGTCTAACTGAGTTTGGACAGTCGGCATTGGATAGACAAACTCAGCATAGAAGCACCCGTTACGGGGCAAGATTCGGACTTCTTTAATCGTTGCCCAGTCCAGATTTTTCGGCATGGGCAGGTAGATCTCAGAAAGTCCAAACCACGCCTTGACCAGAGTGCCAAGCGGAATCCTGATCCCCTGCTCAGTCATTTTCAGCCAGCGCTTAGGGTATGAAACCGTAAACAGTCCTGACTTGCGGTAGTTGGGCAGTTCCGGCTTGTTCGGCAGTTCTCCACGCCCCCATAACTTCATCAGCTTACGGTACCCTTTTAGTGCTTCCGCAACTGCATTGCAGGACTGCTGAGCAGCAGAGACATAGATCGCCCTGTAGTGACGGTTCTTAGACCTTGCCATCTCGTCACAGATGGCCGCTCGATTCGTGAGCTTGCCCGTCTTGAAAAAGACTTGACGAGCATAGTACAGAGAACAGTTATAGACCTTATTAGACTCAGAGCAAAGATATTCAAGAATGGCTTGATATTCCTTGCTTTGATGAATTAGGATTTGTTGACAGCCATACATATTTTTGTCGATAAATAGATGACTATCAACAGTATGCACAGTAAAATAAGAGATAGCAACATGCTGGTTGAAAGTTATCGAGATTTTATGAGGAAGCAGAGTTTTGAGTATCAGCATTACAACCACTCAGTAGGGCTGGCAATTGTCCACTACGTCTTCATCCCTAAGCGTCGCAGGCCAGTCCTGAAAGGAGAAATCAGGAATAGACTCTATGAAATCTGGGCAGTGCTAGCAACCGAGAAGAAATGGATTATTCGAGCCTGTGAGATAGCGCCTGATCATGTTCATTTGTTTGTCGAGATCCCTCCAACTGACCAAATTCACTTAGTGATAAAATCCTTTAAGGGCAGAAGCTCTAAGCTTTTAAGAGAAGAGTTCCCTGAACTTAAGAGACTCCCTAGTCTATGGACTAACAGCTATTTTTTTAGCACAGCAGGTAGCGTTAGCGCTCAAACCCTTCAAAAATATATTGAAGACCCACATCACTGGTAAATATTAAGGGGTCTAAAGACCCCGCGTCGCTTTTCCGCCCCGGACTAAAGTCACAGGGCTACCAAGCTCCCGAACTCCTCAGGTGTGGGGCAGACCCAGCATCAGGGGGTGATTACAGCCTGCTTGCGTCAGGGTAATCGGGAGCACTCCCACTTCAGGCGCAGGCATAAAACCCACGGCTCCATCTAGGGCATCAGCCAGCAGTTGCGCCCCCAGGCAAACCCCCATGTAGGGCAAATTGCGATCGCTGACGGCGTGACGGATCAGGGCTTTTTCTTCAACTAGCCAAGGATAGGCCTCAATATCTCCCACATTCATCGGCCCACCCATCACCCAGAGAGCAGCATAGCCCTCTAAATTCGGAAATTTATCGCCTTTTTCTAACTCAACGGTATCAACGGTGACTCCAGCTTGGTGGCAAAATTGCTCTAAGATGCCCAATCCTTCTACAATCACATGCTTAACCACTAAAAATTTCATTTTGTACTCTCCTTAAAATTTCAATTTTTTGCGTAGTTTATTGATCACTTTCTGAAGCCGGAGTTGAGCAATTCGAGCCGGCGTCAGCCCGGCGATCGCCTGCATTGCTGCCGGTTTGCAATCAAAGAATTGATTGATTTCAGTCAAGATCATTTGCAGCTTGCTGAGAATATTGGCGGCCCGATAGTCATCTAAGAAAGTAGCTGGCAGCGCGATTGGATTAGGCGATCGCAGCACCTGCAAGATTCGTTGCCGATCATACTCCACAGAGAAACCAGCAATTTTATAGCAATTCACCCCCGGATCGAGATAATCTGCTAAGCCATGATTGAGGCTAGAAAAAACTTGACAACCACAGGCCAGCGCTTCTAAGGGTGGCAGCCCAAACCCTTCCGTCACGCCGCTGACTGCCCAATACTCGGCTGAATCGTAGAGATAAATCCGCGATCGATTAAACAGGGCGGCTAAATCCTCAACGTAGTAATCCACAACTTCAACCTGACACTGCTGTTGCAAAGCAGGCACTAGCGTTTGGAGTAAATACTGAGAAGACTTGCGGGCTTGGACTAAAACATCGATATCACGCTTCAGTCCTTGATTGTAAAATTGATCGGAGATTTGATTAGGTAAATAATAAATTAACGAATTAGGCGACTTCTGCCCCCAATAGCCCATTGTGTTGCGGCTGACCGTAATAATTGGCATGTCGGCCGGCAAGCTAAACGAGTATCCGGCGCTGTGGGCATGATATACCACGTTGTAGGGCTTAAGGGTGCGAGCTAAGGCAGCAACGTCAAATCCCCAGCTAATCACAAAAATCACCTGATCCAAATCAGGCTGCTGCAAACAATCCTGGAGAAATAAATACTCCGCTTCCCGCTGACGATAGGTAACAATTTCGACCGGGCAGATTTTTCGAGCCAGTTCAACCGTTTTTAACTCAGCCCACAATCCACCCCCACCAAATTGTCCTGTCGTACCGGGGACTAAGAAATAGAGTTTACGCATCATCATCCGTGAATTGCAGTTTCAGGATCAGTCATTCTGGGAAAATTCGATCATTCTAATGCCAGAAAATTCCTCAGAGCAAACTAGCCAAACGATTTAAAGCCGTTAGGCTATTTCAATCCTAACTGCAATTCAGGATACTTAATGCTCAAACCCGATCGCTGTCCCATAACGATGGTGCTTTGCGTTCGGGTCATTCTAAAAATTTCATCAATCTGGAGCTAGAGCGGATTTAAATAACTTAGAACAGTTGATCAAGTTAAATTTTAAACAAGAAGTCCTGGTATCAGGTTAAAACCTTTAAAATATAGTTAATCGTAGATTAACAGTTAGCGCCTCTTGGGAATCTTGATTGTCTCAGAAGCGGCTTCTTGAGGTGAAATCAATGGACAAGTAGTCCGCATCAGTTCTTCAGTTAGAGGATTGAGACCGCCTGCTATTGGGTTTATCTAAGAAAGTAGACGGACAAATATTGTTCTGAATGAAATCAAAGCTTCGACCTTTTTGCCGCTAGGGAAGGCAGTAGGGAATTTAAAAATCCCCAGAATTAAGGGGGATGGCGATATCATTTTTTCGATTCTGATCAAGTCAGAGGCGAGTTGTCGGAGCTGTGCTGCTCCAGAAGAACTACATCCCGCAGGAAGCGCTGTGAATCTGGTCATGGGATTTGCTCCAAAACCTTCTGCCTTCTGCCTTATCACTTCTGCCTTCTTCTCTCCTTTTGCCTGATTTGAGGACAAATCACAATGAAACACCTCGAAGGCACATTTAAAGGCTTTGGAGATTGCCATCTCTATTTCCAGAGTTGGCATCCAGAATCATCTAGCCAGGCGATCGTGGTTTTGGTGCACGGACTGGGTGGACACAGTGGTGTGTTTCAGAATGTGGTTGAGTATCTGGTGCCGCAAGGCTATGAGGTTTATGCTTTGGATTTGCGCGGGCATGGGCGATCGTCAGGGCAGCGGGGACATATCAACCGTTGGCTGGAGTTTCGGGCAGATTTAGCGGCTTTTTTGCAGCAGATTCGGGCCCAGCGATCGGGCTGTCCGATTATTCTTTGGGGGCACAGTTTGGGCGGAACGATTGTGCTCGATTATGGGCTGCGATCGCCGAAGCAGATTCAGGGGTTGATTGTAACGGCTCCGGCCTTGGGCAAAATTAGCGTTCCGGCTTACAAACTAAAGCTGGGCAAATGGCTATCAAAGCTGATGCCTCGGTTTAGCTTGAGGTCTGGGCTGGCTAAAAATTTGGCTTCCCGTGATCCAATCGCCCTCGCTGCTTATCTGCAAGACCCGCTGCGACATGAGTATGGCAGTGCGCGGCTGGTAACTGAGTTTTTTGCGACGGTGAATTGGATTAATGATCATGCGGCCGATCTGCAAATTCCGCTGCTGATTATGCATGGGAGCGGCGATCGCGTGACTGCCCCGGAGGGAAGCCGGGCGTTTTTTCAGCACGTGCTGTTTCCAGATAAAGAACACCGGGAATATCCTGGCTCCTATCACGACCTCTACATTGATCTGGACTACCACCGAATGTTCACGGATGTAGACGTTTGGTTAGATCGGCATTTAGAAGGGGCAGAGCGATGTCAACCTTTCACCGCCTGTGGATTGGAGAATTCACCAAGCATTGGATTCGGAAAAACTCTGCCCGCATTGCTGGATGCTGCTTGTAATCGCGCTCCCAACGCCAGCGCCTTTAATCAGTGGACAGAAACTGGCTGGCAAGCCCTCTCGAATCAAGCGGTTCGCCAGCAGGTGGAAGCGGCGGCCTTAGGACTGCTGAATTTGGGGTTGACCAAGGGCGATCGGGTTGCATTTTTGATGCACTCTGATTTGAACTTTGCGATCGCAGATCAAAGCTGTTTGTTAGCGCAGTTAGTCGATGTACCGATTGACCTCACCCAGACGTTGGAAAATATTGTCTTCGTGCTCCAGCACAGCGAAGCAAAAGCCCTCATCCTCAGCAACCTGGATTTGTTGGAGCAAGTTGTGCCTTATCTATCAGAACTGCCAGAGTTGCAGCAGATTGTGATCGCTCAGGTGCCAGAGGATTGGCCGCAGTTGCGATCGCAATCGCAGGCAGAGCAGTTTGATCCGAGCCAGTTGGCCAACAAACTAGGATTAGATCCGGTAGCGGTTGGACTCAATCTGCATCTGTGTTCCCAGGCGGCTGATCCAAAAACCCAAATTTGCCTGCCCGATCGCCTCCAGGTCTTTTCCTTGGCGGAACTGCAAGCTAACGGAGAAGCGGAGATTTCTAGCAGCAAGCTGCAAGCGCTCCGGGCTGCCCTCAGCCCCCAAGACCTAGCGACGATTATTTATATTCCAGATACCAACGGTCAGCTTCAGGGGGTGATGCTGAGCCATGCCAATCTGGCAGGCAATGCCCTAGCCACCTTTGCCGAAATCCCAGATTTGGGCTGGGGGGCGGTGGAAGTCGTCTTGGCTTTTTTGCCCTTCACCCACGTGTTTGCTCGCCTTCTGCTGTATAGCCATACCTACTATGGGCACAGTATTTATTTTTCTGATCCAAATCGAGTCCTGCGGCATCTCCAGTCCGTTCAGCCGACGATTTTGGCTACCGTGCCGCTGCTATTAGAGAAAATCTACAGCCAGATTTTAGAGCGAGGCAGCAAACTAAAGCCAAATTGGGTGCGGCTGATCTTTAACTGGGCAGTCAGCGTCGCCCAGCGCTATCAATTGGGACAGCCCGCCAGCGGCATTGATCCACTTCTGCTCAAGCTGGCGGATCGCTTAGTACTGCGGCGATGGCGATCGCTGTTTGGCGGACGGCTGAAGTACTTGCTGAGCGGTGGCGCAGGCTTAAAAACAGAGCTAGCGAATGTTTTCGCGGCGGCCGGAGTGCCAATTTTACAGGGCTATGGCTTGACGCAAGCCAGTGGGGTGGTTTGCTTTAATCGCCCCAGCAGTAATCAGGCTGGCAGTGTTGGCACGGCAATTCCGGGGATGGAAGTGGCGATCGCGGCGGATGGAGAAATTCTGCTGCGCGGCCCGTATATCACAGCCGGCTACTACAAAAACCCAGCCGCAACCGAGGCGGCAGTTGATCCAGCAGGCTGGTGGCAGACCGGAGATTTAGGCAAAATCACCCCAGACGGTCGGCTGACCCTGACTGGACTCAAGAAAGCCCTGTTCAAACTCTCGACTGGAAAATATATTGCCCCCCGACCGCTAGAAGCCCGGCTGCAACTGTCGCCTTTAGTCAACCAAGTAGTTGTGATTGGGGCAGAGCGCAAATTCTGTGCGGCTTTGATTTTTCCTGATTTGCCTGCCCTGCGCAATCGGTGCCGCCAAATTGGGCTAAACCTCGACGCAGAAGGGTTGCTTCAGCATCCTTGCGTTATCGAGTGGTATCAGGGGCTAGTCGATGCCGCCAATTGTCATTCGCCCTACTGGGCGATTTTGAAACGGTTCCGGTTAATTAATGCCGAGTTGACGGTGGCGAATCAACTGTTGACTGCTCAAGGTCAGATCGATCGCTGCCAAGTCAACCAGCGATTCCGGGCAGAAATTGCGGCTTTGTATGGGGAAGTTGACAGCAAGAGCCGATCCAAACCGATTATCCAGACCCCTACCGATCTGGCGGAGTTTGATCTGACTGATATCACTTGTCCGATCACACCAAGCCCGCCCTGTCCACTCTCTGCTCAGTCGCTCAGTCCCCGATTTACGACCTAACCCAAGGGAGTTAGCATCATGTTTAAACCATTCAGAACCGCCGCCGTCCTTGGTGCCGGGGTGATGGGTAGCCAAATTGCCGCCCATTTAGCGAATGCTGGTTTATCAGTCCATCTGTTAGATTTGCCAGCTCCTGTTGGCAACAAAAATGATCTGGTTGAAACAGCCTTTAACGCAGCGCTCAAACTCTCGCCGCCAATCTTTTTTACTGAGAAAACAGCGCGTCGGGTGACGCTGGGTAACTTCGAGCAGCACTTTGACCGCCTCAAAGAGGTGGACTGGGTGATTGAAGCAGTAGTCGAAGATTTACCGACCAAGCAAGCGCTGATGTCCCGCCTGGAAGTCGTGGTTGGCCCCGATGCGATCGTTTCTACTAACACCAGCGGTTTGTCAATTCAGGCGATCTCTAGAGGGTGCTCTGACTCCTTTCGGCAGCGGTTTTTAGGCACCCACTTCTTCAATCCACCTCGCTACTTAAAGCTCCTAGAACTGATTCCTACTCCAGATACCGATCCGCTAGTTCTGGAGCGGCTGCAATGGTTTGCCCGCCTGCATTTGGGCAAAGGAATTGTGGTTGCCAAAGATACCCCGAATTTCATTGCCAATCGAATCGGCTTGTATGCAACCTTACTGGGGCTACGGGGCGTAACCGATGCCGGATATAGGATTGAAGAAATTGATACCCTAACCGGCCCGCTGGTGGGGCGGCCGAAATCAGCCACTTTCCGCACCGCCGATCTGGTCGGGCTAGATACGCTGGTTGCCGTCACCGAACATCTCTATCCAGCCATTCCCGAAGACGAAAGTCGGCAGATGTTCCAGGTGCCTGAACTGCTGAAGCAGTTGGTTGCTCAGGGCAGACTGGGGGCTAAAGTTGGGCAGGGCTTTTATCGCAAGCAGGGTGGTCAGATTCTATCTCTAAATCCCCAAACCCTGGCGTACGAACCAGCCAAACCGCTTGATCTGGGTGAGATTGAGTCGATCGCTAAAATTGCTGATTTAAAGCAGCGTTTGCCAGCCCTTTACCGCGATCGCGGACGGGCTGGCAGCTTTTTCCGGGAATCAACTCTATCGCTATTAGGCTACTGCGCCCGTCGCATTCCTGAAGTTACCGATGATTTGGCCGAAATCGATCGCGCCATTCGCTGGGGGTTTGGCTGGGAAGTTGGCCCGTTTGAACTCTGGGACAGCCTCGGCTTTGAGCAAGTGCTAGCCGATATGGAAACCAGCGGTATCATCGTTCCGGCTTGGGTAACGAAGCTGCGATTTGAAGGAGCAACAGGCTTTTATCAAGCCGCGATCGCCCAGCACCCGCAGGCAGCTCAAGAGACTTGTCCGGCTGAAGCCTGTTTTACGTCTGGGGTTGTGCTTTCTCAGCCGGGGCCAATCTTGTTAGCTACCCCGACTGACGAAATTCACCTCAGTCAGATCAAAGCCGACCTGAACCATACGCTGTGGCAAAACTCAGAAGCAGCTTTACTGGATATTGGTCAAGGCGTGGCTCTTTATGAGTTTCGATCCAAAGGCAATACCCTCAGCCTCAAGGTGGTGGAAGGATTAGCCGAAGTGCTGTCGCGAGTTGAGAGCGGCGAATTCCGGGGGCTGGTGATTGGGAATGACAGCGCTAACTTTTCTGGCGGAGCCAATCTCGCCGAAATGGCCGGCTTGGCCCAGTCAGGCAATTTGACGGCGATCGCTAATTTAATCGACCAATTCCAATCCCTGCTGCAACGAATTCACTATGCGCCCCGCCCAATTGTGGCGGCAATTCAGGGACGAGTGCTGGGCGGCGGCACCGAACTAGTAATGGCCTGCCCACAAGTCGTGGCCGCCGCCGAAACCTACATTGGCTTGGTGGAATTGAGCGTTGGGCTAATTCCCGGTGCTGGCGGCATCATGCGGATGGTCAGCCGGGCCGTCGAACGGGCTGCCAGTGAAGCCGTTGGCGACATTCAGCCCTTCCTCCAGCGGGCCTTTGAAACCATCGCCATGGCCAAAGTCTCCAGCAGTGCCCAGCAAGCTCAAGACTGGGGCTACTTACCCCCCACAACTCAAATTGTCATGAATGGCGATCGCCGCCTCTTCGTGGCTAAACAAGAAGTGCTGCGCCTAGATCGGGAAGGCTACACCCCGCCACCGGACAATAACGCGATTACAGTTTTGGGTCATCCTGGACGAGCCATCCTAGAACACGCTGCCTATATCTTCCAGCAGGGCGGTTTTGCCAGCGACTACGATCGCATCCTGGCCAACCATCTCGCCTACGTGATGACGGGTGGAGACTTATCTGCTCCCGCCCTCGTTTCAGAAACCTACCTACTGCAACTAGAGCGGGAAAGATTTATCCCGTTATTGAGTCAATCAAAAACCCAAGACCGAATCGCACACATGCTCAGAACTAAGAAACCACTGAGGAATTGAGGTGCATACTATGACTACACCAACTGCCTATATCATTAGTAGCGTCAGAACTGCTGTCGGAAAAGCACCACGGGGTACGCTGCGCCACATCCGTCCTGATGATTTAGGGGCGATCGCGGTTCAAGCCGCTCTCCAGAAAGTAGCAGTGCTGGAGCCAGCCCAGATTGATGATGTTATTTTTGGCTGTGCTTTTCCAGAAGCTGAGCAGGGCTTCAATTTGGGACGGGTAATCGCCCAACGGGCCGGACTGCCCAATTCTGTGGCCGGGGCAACGGTGAATCGTTTCTGCGCCTCTGGGTTGCAGGCGATCGCCATCGCCCATCAAGCGATCGTGAGTGGGCAAGCGGAGATAATGATTGCTGGTGGGGCGGAATCAATGAGCCTAATTCCGATGGGCGGACACCTGCTAGCTCCGAATCCAGAGTTAGTGGCTGAAGCTCCCCAGGTCTACTGCACAATGGGCTTGACGGCAGAGAACGTGGCTGACCACTATCAGATTTCCCGTGCCGATCAGGATGCCTTTGCGTTGCGATCGCACCAGCGAGCGATCGCGGCCAGCGAAGCCGGACGCTTTGACGAAGAAATCATTCCGGTGCCAATCCATCAAACTCTCTATGTTGACGGTCAACTCCAAACCGTAGATAAAGTATTCCAAGTTGATCAAGGCCCGCGAGTGGATACCAGTCTAGAAGCCCTCGCCAAGCTACCGGCAGTCTTCCGGCTCGGCGGCAGCGTGACAGCCGGTAACTCCTCGCAAATGTCGGATGGAGCAGCCGCAGCGATCTTGATTAGCGGAGGCAAGCTCAGAGAGTTGGGCATTCAACCACTAGGGCGATTGCTGGGATTCGCTGTTGCCGGTGTAGCACCCGAAATTATGGGGATTGGCCCAGTCGAAGCTGTGCCAAAAGTGCTGCATCAAGTCGGTCTTACTCTGGCTGACATCGGCCTAATCGAACTCAACGAAGCTTTTGCCGCCCAATCCCTAGCCGTAATTCGCAAACTGGGCTTAAACGAAGAAATCATCAATGTCAATGGCGGCGCGATCGCCCTGGGTCATCCTTTGGGCTGCACTGGCGCTAAACTGACCGCCACCCTGCTGCACGAAATGCAACGGCGCGGCATTCACTATGGCTTGATTACCATGTGCGTCGGCGGTGGGATGGGAGCGGCGGGGGTGATTGAGAATTTAAGGGTTTAAAGGCAGGAATATCATGCTTTACTTACTGATTGCTTTGCTCTTGGTGCTGTTACTCCTGGGCTACATTAGCGTACCGCTTTGGCTGTGGTCACTTTATTTTGCGGCTGTCTTGGCGGTATTTCACGCTCCGATTTGGAGCTGGATATTTCTGGGAACAGTAGCGGTGGTTTTGAACATTCCGCTGCTGCGACAGGTGATTTTTACACTGCCGATTATGCGGGGAATGACTGCGCTGAAGCTATTGCCGACGATTTCGGAGACGGAACAAGCCGCGATCGCAGCAGGGACGGTTTGGGTGGAGCAGGAGTTCTTTGCCGGCAAACCCAATTTCCAGCGGCTGATCAGTGAACCTTATCCTGAAGTCACACCGGAGCTGCAAGCCTTTCTAGATGGGCCGGTTGAGCAGGTCTGCTCAATGGCTACAGATTGGGAAATTTATAGCCAGAAGGATCTGCCAGCCCAGGTTTGGGGCTATTTGAAGCAAGCACGATTCCTGGGCATGATGATTCCGCTAGAGTACGGCGGATTGGGGTTTTCGCATTTGGCCTATAGCACCGTGATGGCGAAGTTAGCCTCTCGCTCGTTTATCTACACGGCAACGGTGGGGGTGACGAATTCGCTGGGGCCAGCTAAACTGCTGCTCAACTACGGCACAGCCGCTCAGAAAGACGAGTATCTGCCCCGACTGGCGCGAGGCGAGGCGATTCCCTGCTTTGCTTTAACAGAACCACTGGCAGGGTCGGATGCGGCCAGCATTACGGCCCAAGGCACGGTTTTTCGGGGGGAAGATGGTCAGCTCTATTTGCGCTTGAACTTCTGTAAGCGCTACATTACTTTAGGCACGATCGCCACCCTGATTGGGCTGGCCTTCCAGCTTTCTGATCCAGACAATTTGCTGGGCAAGGGCAAAGAACCTGGAATTACCTGTGCCCTGATTCCAGCGGATACACCGGGGGTGAAGATTGACCAACGCCATGACCCGATGGGCGTACCGTTCTACAATTCCCCGATCGCTGGGCAAGATGTCGTGATTCCGGCGGCGCAAATCATCGGTGGGATTGAACAGGCGGGGCAGGGCTGGAAGATGCTGATGCAGTCTCTGGCGGCCGGGCGCGGAATTAGCTTTCCGGCTAGCTCTACAGGGGTGGCAAAATTCGTGGCCCGAGTCACTGGCGACTATGTCACGGTCAGACGGCAATTTGGGCTACCGATTGGGCGGTTTGAAGGAATTGAAGAACCCCTAGCTCGGATTGGCGGCCTAACCTATTTAATGGAAGCGGCTCGCATTTATACCTGTGGCGCAGTGGATCAGGGGGAAAAGCCAGCGGTGGTGTCGGCGATCGCCAAATATCAGTTCACCGAGTTGGCTCGCAAAATCGTCAATGACGGCATGGATATCCTGGGTGGAGCCGGGATTTGTCGTGGGCCGCGCAACTTGCTGGCCAATCTTTACACGGCGATGCCAATTCCCATTACGGTCGAAGGCTCTAACATTCTCACCCGGACAATGATGATTTTTGCGCAGGGTGTAATCCGCGCTCATCCCTATCTCTATGCCGAAGTCTCGGCCCTGCAAACCAAAGATGTTACTGCTTTTGATCAACTCCTGTGGCAACACATCGGGTTTACAATTCGGAATGGCTTCCGGACTGTGTTACTTAGTCTTTCGCGGGGCTATCTGGCTCTAGCGCCTGTCTCCGGGGCAACGGCTCGCTACTACCAGAAACTGGCCTGGGCGGCGTCTAGCTTTGCCCTCTTGACGGATCTGGTGCTGATTGGATTTGGCGGCACGTTAAAACGCCACGAAAAGTTAACCGGACGGCTAGCCGACATTCTTTCTTGGCTGTATCTGGCCACAGCAACGCTGCGCCGCTTTGAGGCAGAAGGGCGTAACCCTGAGGATCTGGCTTTTGTCCACTGGGGGGTGCAATATAGCCTGTCCCAAATTCAACAGGGGTTTGAGGGCATTTTGAGCAATTTGCCTCTACCCGCGATCGCCCGCCTTCCCCTCCTCGGCTGGTGGCGACTCAATCCAATTGGCAGCCTGCCTGCGGATCACGTGGGTAGCCAAATTGCCCGCCGCCTGCAAACGCCGGGTAGCGATCGCGATCGTCTCACGGCGGGTATCTACATTCCTACTGATCCTGATCAAGCGCTGGGGCGGCTAGAACAAGCTTGTCGTCTCTGTGATCAAGCCGAAGCGATCCGCAAAAAAATCAAGTCCGCCAGCCGAGCCGGACAACTGCCAGCGGGCAAGCCTGAGCAACTGGTCGAAGCGGCCTTGGTAGCCGGAATTATTTCAAAACCAGACCTTGAGTTGCTGCACGCTGCTGAATTGGCAAGCACTGATGCAATTCAAGTTGATGCTTTTCGGCGAGAGGAAGATCTGGATCTCCAACCGCCAAGCAATTTGGCAGCTCCTGCTGCCCTAGCTGCAATTCACGCCATGTCCTGATCATGAATATTGCGGGATAATGTCCGCTCCCTCGATCAGCTTTTTTGATCTTTGAGCATTGAGCGGCGGTGTTTGAGGTATTCCAGTAAGGGGGGGACGGCAAAGAAAAGCACGATCGCTAACACCACGACGATGCCAAATTGCCCCATCAAGGTAATTACTTGCGCTAACGGAATCACTTTTCCAGCAAAGAAGGCAATCGTGACTGTCACACCCGCCCAAACAACTGCTCCGGCCGCGTTAGCCAATAAAAACTGCGGATAAGGCATTTGGGCCATCCCCGCCATTGGGCCAGCAAAAATTCGCAGCAGAGCAACAAACCGACCCAAGAAGACGGCTCTAGCAGCGTTGTGGCTAAAACGATTCCGAATATCGACCAGCTTTTCTTCTGTAATTTTGAACAGACGTCCCAGCCGCAGCAGTAATGGCCAACCGCCATAAAAGCCAAGCCAGTAGCCAAAGTTGTCGCCTAAAATTGCCCCAGCGATCGCGCAAGCCAGTACCCACCAGTAGCTCATCTCACCGCTACCGGCCAAAAAGCTGTTGACAATAATAATGGTTTCCCCTGGCAGCGGAATGCCAGCATTTTCCAGCATGATCCCTAAAAAAACCGTCCAGTAACCATACTGTTTGGCAATTTCCTGAATCGTTTCTGGCGATAGGAACTCAAGGGACATGGGTAAGACCTTAAAGAATTGTGACTTTTATGATCTTTGCCTAAATCTTTGAACTCTGTCAATTTTTTAGGGCAATTTAGTTAAACAGTAGCTCGATTCTATGATTTATGGGTGGTCTAGCCCCTAATCCGGCTCAGAATTGAACCGCTGCACGCCAAACTTTCAGCAATCAATCTTAAAAAGTGGAAATTGATTGCCCTAAATTTGTGATCATTTTTGAGGGGGTGCAACCGAGCGCCTCAACGATCGCGATTTGAACTCTATCTCCTAAAAGTTTTATGCCGGAACTGTTTAACGATGCCCGTCAGCGCTTGCAGCAGGCGATCGCCCACGCCAACCTGTCTGAAGATGCGATCGCCTCTCTGCAATCGCCTAAAACCTGCTTGCAGGTATCGATTCCGGTGCGAATGGACAATGGAACGCTGAAAGTGTTTCAGGGCTATCGGGTGATCTATGACCACACGCGCGGGCCCGGTAAGGGCGGTGTGCGCTACCACCCCGATGTCTCCCTGGATGAAGTCAAATCCCTGGCCTTCTGGATGACGTTTAAGTGCGCGCTGCTCAACTTGCCCTTTGGTGGGGCCAAAGGCGGCGTAACTGTAGACCCAAAGGCTTTATCTCGTATGGAGCTAGAGCGACTGAGCCGGGGCTATATTGATGCGATCGCTGATTTTATTGGCCCCGATATTGATATTCCCGCCCCGGATGTCTACACCAATCCGATGATGATGGGCTGGATGATGGATCAGTACAGTCTGATTCGTCGTCAAATTTGCCGCGGCGTTGTCACCGGCAAACCGATCGCCCTTGGGGGCAGTCTGGGGCGAGACACCGCGACTGCGATGGGCGCTTTTTCGGTGATCAATGCCACGTTGCCCAAGCTTGGCCGCGTTGCTGCCGAAACCACGGTCGCAATTCAGGGCTTTGGCAATGCGGGCGCAGTCTTGGCGGGGCTGCTATTTGAGGCAGGCTATAGAATTGTCGCCGTCAGTGACTCCCAAGGCGGCATTTATGCGCCGATTGGGTTGGATATTCCCAGTGTTCGACAATACAAGGAAGCCAGCCGGAGTGTGCAGGCAGTGTACTGCCAGGGGAGCGTTTGCAGCATTGTTGAGCACCAAGCGATCAGTAATCCCGAACTGTTGACCCTAGATGTAGATGTTTTAGTGCCAGCCGCTTTAGAAAACCAAATTACGGCCGAAAACGCTGATCAGGTGCGGGCAAAGTATATTTTTGAAGTGGCGAATGGGCCAATTACCTCAGCCGCCGATGAGATTCTGGCTAAAAAAGGGATTCAGGTCTTTCCCGATATTTTGGTCAACGCTGGCGGCGTTACGGTCAGCTATTTTGAATGGGTACAAAATCGAAGCGGGCTGTACTGGAGCCTTGCTGAAGTCAACCAGCGCCTCCAAACCAGCATGCTGGCCGAAACCGAAGCTATTTTAGCGATCGCCTCTCAAAAAGCAATTTCCCTCCGCACCGCCGCCTACGTGCAAGCCCTAACTCGACTGGGTGAAGCGATCGCTGCCAAAGGCACCCGTGACTACTACGTCAATCATTCAGATGGCAAAGCCTAGTGCATCCTTGAACTTTAATGTGGCTTCTTTGGGGTTTGATTGTCGATTTTCCAGAAAGTGAGATTTATATCTTCAGTTGGGCATATTCAAATTAAATCTCTTGCTGACAGGCAAGAAACTCTCATATTTAATTTGTGGTTATGTCCAAGCAATATCCCCTCTATGTCATTAAGAAAGCTTCGCTCAACAAGGCTGCCAAGTTTTCAAGGTTGTCTGTTGTTCAAGCAGAGGTTGATAAATGGGCGTCCAGAATTATTCTTGCCCAAGAGCGTTGCCGCCCAGACCTTGAAACCAGAGCTGTCGAAAAGTATCAGCAATTTCAAATAGAAGCCAATCGGCTCCAGTCTGAGATCGACCAACTAAACCGCCAAATTATTAATGCTGAAGCCACAATCGATGCTCTTGAACCGCTCCAGCCGCAACATTTTAAGTCTGAATTTCAAGAAATATTGCCGTCTCAACCGAGTTCACATCAACAACTAAACGAGCAACTCAATAGGCTCAAATCTCAGCACAGTGAATTACTGAAGCAGCAGCTAGCAATCTCCCAGTTGCTTTACGAAAATCAGCAACAAATGGATGCGATTCAACTTTTGTGTCTGGAGTCAATTTGACTTTGCTTCGTTACGCCTTGACGAATTGCGTCTTCCATCTCATCTAAACTCTTTGCTTTCCCTGAATACTTTAGACATCCTACAACTTGATCTAACGTCGTCTTCAGAAAAGGCTTTTGGGTTGTTGGAATGACAACTTGTTCTTGACTCAACAAATGAGTAACTTCCATCGGATTTAGGGTCGGAGGTGGTGAACATATGTAAAAACTCTAGCACTGGTTGCTAAAAAAGTGGCTAGAACCTGATCTAGAGCGGATTGCTATAGACTGAAAGCAAACAGATTGAGCAATTTAGCGCCAATGATTGCCGCTGATTCTGACGGCTAAGCAAGTCTTTGGTTGGGTGACATATCCTGGTTTCTGGCCCGCCCGACGCCAAATCAAAGATTACAGCAATTGCCAGATCCTCTGGCAATTTGGGCTTCTGAGTTCCTGGCTACACAGTTCATCGGCTGAGTATTCTCGTGGCCTCCCTGTGCTTTGTTTATCCTCCGCGTGACATCCCACCGCAGAGCCTTAAAGACAAATGCAGACATACTCGAAAGCAGTCCGACTAGTCATTCCTAAGCTATGTTGGTTCTGATGGTTACAAGCATCTTAGATGGCGGCTACACCAATAGCTCAATCTTACACTTTTGGCGCTTCATCACCAACCCCGCTCAATTCTTTGAGCGTTGGTCAAAATCTTTTGGGGGTTGGACTCTTCACCGCCGCGTCTCTCAGGAAAGACGCTTCCCTTCGGGAGAGCGCGGGGCTTCCCGTCTAATAGCTAAAAATGAAAGATGCTTAAAAAACTAATTGATTGAATGGAGCAATGAACTTGCAAGATGGGTTGTTCGGATCAGAACTGGGCTGGTTAGTTCCGTGGGCGATCGCCCTGTTGCTCAACAGCGGGCTAGCGATCGTCGCTGTCTTAGCGCCCAAAAAGCTATTGACTCCGGCTGGATTGTTTCATGCCTGGGTTTTGGGGGTACTGATTTGGGGCATTTTGGGCTGGCAGGGCTATGCCGTGGTTATGTTTTACTTTTTGGTTGGCTCCGGCGCAACGCAGATTGGGCTGGCTCAAAAAGAAGCAGCCGGGATTGCCGAAAAACGATCAGGGGCACGGGGGCCAGAAAATGTTTGGGGGTCAGCTTTGACTGGCACCCTCTGCGCTTTGGCGACGCTAGTTGCTCCACCGGCCTACCGAGAATTCTTGCTGTTGGGATATGTGGCCAGTCTGAGTACCAAGCTTTCTGACACCTGCGCCAGTGAAGTGGGCAAAGCCTACGGTCAGCGCACCTTTTTAATTACCACCCTCCAACCTGTGCCCCGTGGCACGGAAGGCGCGATCAGCTTAGAAGGCACCCTGGCTGGAGTCGTCGGTTCCTTAGCGATCGCCCTGGTTGGTTGGGGAGTTGGGCTAATTTCGCTTTGGGGGATTGGCTGGTGCGTCCTGGCAGCATTTATCGCCACAAACTTAGAAAGCCTGATTGGGGCAACTCTCCAGTCTCGTTTGAGTTGGCTCACTAACGAAGTGGTGAATGGAATTAATACCCTACTGGGGGCGATCGCCGCCATCCTCTTTGCCTTAGCGTTTAAACTGTGACACCGCCAAGACTCAAGCGAGTGCTAATTCTGGGAGGCACGGGTGATGCGATCGCCTTGGCCACCCAAGTCGCTCAACTGCCAGCACTAGAAGTAATTACTTCGATCGCGGGGCGAACCCAAAACCCAAGCGCAAATGCCTCAAGAGTCGGTGGGTTTGGCGGTGCGGCAGGCTTAGCTAATTACCTGCGCGATCGCCAAATTGATTTATTAATTGATGCGACTCATCCGTTTGCAGCCCAAATTTCTTGGCATGGGGCAACGGCAGCAGCAGAGGTTGGGATTCCCCATTTGCTCCTAGTGCGCCCAGCTTGGTCAAAAACAAGCGGCGATCGCTGGCTGGAAGTGGCTAGTCATCCTGAAGCGGCGGCCCGGCTGCCTGGATTAGCGCAGCGAGTATTTTTAACGATTGGTCGGCAAGAACTAGCAGCTTACGCCGCTTTGCCAGAGATTTGGTTTCTGATGCGAATGATTGACCCACCGCTGCCAGAAACTCCAATTCCCCAAGGAAAATTGTTACTAGAGCGCGGGCCGTTCCGGCTAGATCACGAGCGGGGTTTGCTTTTGCAGCATAAGATTGCCGCGATTGTGAGTAAAAACAGCGGTGGAACCGCCACCTATGCCAAAATCATCGCCGCCAGAGAACTAGAACTGCCAGTCGTGATGGTGCAGCGTCCAGCCGTACCTGAGATCACCAAAGTTGAAACAGTAGAGGCAGCGCTGGACTGGTTGAAGGGTTATTTATAGTCCTTAGAATCCAAGCTGCGGTGAAATTTAGCCAGTTGCTCTAACAGAAATAAACTCACAATCGAGTTGCCTGTGGCATCTAGTTTGGGGCTGTAAAGCCCGATCGCTGCTTCACCCGGCACAATTGCCAGCACGCCTCCACTCACCCCAGATTTGGTTGGCCAGCCCACGGTTTGAGCAAAGGCGGCTGACTGCTCATACAGCCCACAGGTCAGCATAATCTGATTCACAGTTTGCTGAATTGAAGCAGAATTTGCGGCCAGCAAGCAGCCAATCCGAGCCAAGTCTTTAACCGTGCCAGCCAAACAGCAAATCGCATTATAAGTTGCGAGCTGTGGGGACTGGAGATAACCAGCCATCGCCAAGCGCTGAGCGATCGCCTGATTAATTGGATTTTCAACGGACTCAACCGAAGCCAACATGCCTAAATCCAACTGCAAATTGGCTCTCGATCGCTGATTTAGCCACGCTTGTAGTTGATCGCAGCGTTCCATCGCCGTGCTGCCAGGGATCAGTTCAGCTAGCGCGATCGCCCCACTATTCAGCATCGGGTTGCGGGGCCAGCCTTGATCAGCTTCTAGTTGGGTTAACGAGTTATAGGGCAAATCTGAGGGCAATTGCCCCACCCGCTGCCAGACCTGTTCTGCCCCTAATGTTTCTAGCAAAAACAGCAGCAGCAGGGGCTTGATCACACTCATTAGAGGAAAGATATCATCTGTCGCGCCAGCCCCCCAAGTTGCTCCGTTGACGGCTTGGATTTGAACGGCCCAGCGATCGCCATCAACGGTTGCTAACTGCGGCACATAGCTGGGCAATTTGCCATTTTGAGCATCAGCTTGCGCTAACTCAACCCACGTCAGCAAAGGAGCCTGCGCAATCTCGATCAGCGATTCTGGTGGATTAGCTTTGTTCATCATCAGCCCTTAGGAGACTTGTAAGACTAGCCCGCTAGCTCAGTGGCAATCATCTCCGCTAAATCTAGCCCGATCGCCCCTACTCATCATCCCCATCGCGCAACTCCAACCGCGCCTGCGCGATCGCCAACCGCAACTTCGCTTGCAGCAGATCTTTCGGCGGCAACTGCAACCAATACTCCGCCACATGAATATTATCCCGCTCCAAATCCATCAACTCCACCAACTCAGCATCCTTGCCACCACAGAGAATCAGCGCGATCGGTTCCTCCTCCCCCGGTTCCTTCTCATACTTCGATAACCACTTTAAATACAGCTCAACCTGTCCCTTATACTCCGCTGAAAACTCACCCAGCTTTAGCTCAATCAACACCATTCGCTAGGCGTTCTTGACTAATCCAAACCAAATCTGGAATCACTGCATCCGTTGGAGTGAAAATCACGCCTGGTGTCTGAAAGGGCTGACCAAGTTTGCTCTGTCTAGACCAAATTTCTAGTTCAACATGCAGTTTGCCTGCTGCACCTTGATGACGAATGTGGGGGGCGCGGGTCACAAACAGTTCTCCATCAATAATTTCATAGCGCTTCCAGCCGCCATCGTCGGGCATGGCATCAAGATCTCTAGTTGTCCAGCGGAGAGAATTGGCGACCATAGGGTTGACCGTTGAGCTTAATTTTCAGTCTAGCTGATATCTCTAACGAAACTCTAATCCTGGGCTGCCGCAGCAGTTCTGCACCGAATCTTTCAGTTTGGTGTGTCACCTGCTGTTAGCATCGTCAGCAGAATGGCATTACCCAGCGGACTTTCGACTAATGACACCCCATTCATTTTTCCAAGCGGTGAGTTACCCAAGAATTTAATTGTCTGATAGAGATCTCGATACAACTTTTTGTCGCCAGCCAGACGGGCTGCACCAAGAGAGAAGGCAGTTGCAGAAGATGAGGCTCCCATCACCAGCGGGCCAGAATCGATGTCTCCCTGACCTGATTGCCCTTGCGGATATTCTCTAATCCCCACCAGTCCTAAGAGGCTAATTTTTTGCTTTGCTGGAATGCCGCGAAAGATGACTTTAGCCGCTTCAGGATTAGCAAAGGAGAGAAAATAAGCGCTGAGAGCCGTTCCGCTTGATCTGGGTTGATCGACTGGCGTGCCTGAACTAGCATCAACCGCTTGAAAAACCAACCCTGTTTTGGGATCAATCAAATTTTGGCGGAACTGAAGCATCAGCTTTGCTAAAAGTGCCTGATGATTTTTACCCGTTGCTCGATCGTAGAGGCCAATTGACCCGATCACAGCCGCCAGATCGGCTGGGTAAGCTTCGTTTGGGTAAGTTTCAATCATGCCGTGGGGTGCTTTGGTCAGCCTACGCACCAGTGCTTCAGTCAACTGGTCATTAATTTGGCTAAATCGATTGTCTGGTTTGTGCAACCGCAGCATTGAAAGAGCAAGATTTGTATAACCCAAATAAGCATGACCATTGGCAGAATCCAGTGAGGAAAGTCCATTTTCCTGCCATGCTTCTGTGCCGAAACGGTTATTTTCTGGCGTCAGTAGCCTTTCAACACTTTGTTCCATTAGAGGGACGTACTGATCTCGCAGTTGAGGATGGGCTAGGATAACTTGACCCAAGCCCAAGACTGCCATTTGATAACTGCCTATCGCCCATTCGCCATTAAATTGAGCGTTGCCAGTTTGGAACGAACTAGCATTAATCCCCCGATTGATGTCCGCAATCACTTTATCGGCCAGCGCCTTTTGGGCTTTTGCATCTCCTCGGTAGAGCGCCTCTGCTGTGCTATTGGCTGGAGCAGAATTTTTCTTCTGAGCGGCATCTTGGCCGGTGACGTAACCGCTGCCAATCTTCAAACCCAGAGCGCAGAGGACTCCCAATAGGATGATTGAGACAATCAGATAACTTCTTTTCATGCTTGGCGATCGCTTCTCAGTCTTGGCGATCGGCTCAAACCGGCGGGTGAGCTGGTAAAGCCGGAGACAGCGGCAGTTCAGCGGGAGCTGTTTCGTTAGCCCAAGCACAATAATCTAGGAGCAACTGATGCATTAGTCGTTGCTTAACCGTTAGTAACACGCTTTTAAGTAGACCGTTACCTGTGGTTTCTAGAAGTGATTTGGGTGTAAACCAAAGCGGAGGCGGCAAGTCTACTTTCACCTTCAGGTCAGCTTGGCCTACTAAGCGGGTTTGCCCCTGCTCACAAACGGGGTTCAAATAGCCGATCAGGTCAAACTGAAACCGCTGATTGATGTACTCAACACCGCGAATCTCGCAGCCCACAGACCGCAATTTAACTCGACCATCCGCTGCCACTTCCACCTGCAAATCAACCGTCGGCTGAAGACTCAACATCATGAAACTGAGTGGGCGCATCGTCAGCCGAAAGCAGTCGGGCCCAATCAGCTTGACGCGGCTGGGGTCGGTGAGCGCATGCACCAACCGCTGAGGCTGCCGCAAATAGTGCTGAATCGGCACTGTTTGGGCTGGGACATCAATCACGACGGACTGAGAGGCGAAAAACTGAGTCTGCATAGAGGAGTGAGCAGCTAGCTTCCTAAAAGTTCTTAAAATCATTTTACATTTTTTTACAATTTGAGGCGCTAAACGACCCAAATCTAAAAATAATGTAGATTTACAGTACGGCTTTGGGTTCAACTTCAGTCCTAAAACGCAACAAAAGTTTAAGCGATCGCTCACTTGATTAAGTATCGTCATCCCGAATGAAACTCATGCTTACTGATGCTGGCAGAGGGTGGGCAAGGCTTATCAACTCATGTTCAACTAATTAGGCTATAGTCAGCCCGTGTTGATCATCCTAGTTTTCTTAAGCCTGTGGAATCGATTAAGCGCCTAGACCATGACTTACTGGCAAAGATAGCCGCTCAAGCCAGAGCCAGCGATCGCCTGCGTCAGAACTACAATTTTCACGCCCACGATGAAAAAGTGCAGCGGTTCTTAAATGTGCTGCAACCCGGCACCTATGTTCGCCCCCATCGGCATCTGCGATCGCCAGACATCAACGGGTTTGAGTTTTTTTTGGTAGTGCAGGGTGCGATCGGCATGCTGCTGTTTGATGCCGAAGGGCAGATTATCCATCAAGAAGCGTTAAAAGCCCAAGGGCCAACTCAGGGATTAGAACTGGCGGAAGGCGTGTTTCACACCCTGGTTGCTTTGACCCCAGACACTGTGATTTTGGAGCTGAAGGAAGGCCCTTATCTACCCAGCAGCGATAAAAACTTTTTATCCCAATTTCCCCAAGAAGGCACAGCGACTGCCAAAGAATATGTGAGAGTTTGGGAGCAAATGTTTATTTAAGCGCCAGATTCCCAGAAATCTAAGCATATTTGCAGCTTCAACCCGGCACAAAGGCAATAAACTCTTGTCTAATATATTTATGGTAGTTTTATCCAGATTAGGATGTCAGAGGGGTGCTGGCTTTGCCCACGCTGCTCTAAATTCTGACAGATGCAGAGCTACCTGATTTGTTAGTTGTTGTGAGGACTGTCGGCGTGGTTGCCAGTGCCAAAGAATTTGAACAAACAGTTCCCGAAATGCCCCCCGGCAAAGCTACCTATACTCCCCGCAACCATCGTCGGGTTCTCTGCATTTTCCCGCAATACAGCCGCTCCTTTGGGACGTTTAACCACGCTTACCCGCTAATGGGGCGTAAAATCAAAGCTTTTATGCCCCCTCAGGGCATTTTGCTGGTTGCGTCCTACCTGCCGCAGACCTGGGAAGTGCGACTGATTGATGAAAATGTCGCTGCCGCCAAGCCGGCTGACTATCGCTGGGCAGATGTGGTGATTACAAGCGGCATGCACATTCAGCGCCCCCAAATTAACCGGATTAACGATTTGGCTCATCGCTACGGCAAGCTAACGGCTGTAGGTGGGCCTTCCGTCTCAGGCTGTCCAGACTACTACCCAGACTTTGACATTTTGCATCTGGGTGAACTGGGTGATGCCACAGACAAGATGATTGAATATTTTGACCTTCATGGCTCGACCCGGCCACCGGAGCAAATTCGGCTTGAAACGTCTGCTCGTCTGCCTTTAAGCGAGTTTCCGGTGCCTGCTTACCAGCATGTCAACATGCAGAACTACTTTTTAGGCAGCGTCCAGTTTTCTAGCGGCTGCCCGTTTCGATGTGAGTTTTGCGACATTCCTGAACTCTACGGACGTAATCCTCGCCTCAAAACCCCAGAGCAGGTAGTGCGAGAGCTGGATGTGATGCTGGCTTCCGGCAATCCGGGGGCAGTTTACTTTGTCGATGATAATTTCATTGGCAATCGGCGAGCGGTGACGGAGTTGCTGCCTCACCTGATTGACTGGCAAAAGCGGAATGGCTATCCGATTCAGTTTGCTTGCGAGGCCACCTTAAATATTGCCCAAAGCCCTAAGCTGCTAGAAATGATGCGAGAAGCCTACTTTTGTACAGTTTTTTGCGGAATTGAAACCCCGGAAACCGATGCCCTGCAAGCCATTTCTAAAGACCAAAACCTGAGTATGCCGATTTTGGAGGCGATTAAAACCCTGAATAGCTACGGAATGGAGGTTGTTTCTGGGATTATTATCGGCTTTGATACCGATACACCGGAAACGGGCGATCGGATTTTAGACTTTATCCGCACCTCCCAAATCCCAACCCTGACCATTAACCTGCTGCACGCCCTGCCCCGCACCCCGCTCTGGCGGAGGCTAGAAGCCGAAGGTCGGCTCAATCACGACGAGCATCGGGAGTCGAACGTTGAGTTTCTGATGCCCTACGAGCAGGTGATAGAAATGTGGCAGCGCTGTATTAGCCGCGCCTACGAACCAGAGTTTCTGTACGAGCGCTTTGCCTACCAAATCCAGCACACCTATCCGAACCGGATTTCGGTGCCCAACAGTCCGGCCAGAGTCTCGAAAGCAAATATTCTGAAAGGGCTGCGGGCAATGCGGAATATTCTGCTTCAGGTTGGCATTCTCAGCCATTACCGCCAAACTTTTTGGAAAATGGCCTGGCCCGCTCTCAAGGCTGGCAAAATCGAAAGCGTGATTCACGTTGGGGTGGTTGGCCATCACCTGATTAAGTTTGCCCAAGAGTGTCGCCAAGGCAATGAAGCGGCTTCGTTCTACGCTCAACACTTACGCAAAAAACCTGTAGCTCCGACGCAACCAGCCCTTAAATCTTAGGGAGTGGTGTTTGAGTCAGGGTTTTGATTAGCCCGCGCTAATCAAAACCCTAATAAATTTGAGACTGTCGCGATAGACTACTGGCAAAGATTCAGTTTTTAGCTCTGCTATGGCCAAGCGCCCTAGTGATCTGATGATTTACACGCTGGTGGGTGTGGCTGGCTTGTTTGCCTGCTTGCTGCTAGCGGGGATATTTTTCAAGCTGTTTCCGCAATCTTTAAACCGCCATCTGCCACGAGAGCGCCCCGGTCATCATTTACCGCATCGCAATCATCGCAGCTCGATCGACCGACTGGGTTGAGCGTCTTCCTCCAACACGGCGATCGCACCTGCCTAGTCGTGACGTTCATTGTTTGAAGCGTCCTAGTCCACACTCTGCCAGCAGCGGTTTGGACTTGTCGAGCAAATTTCGATTTCGGGGTTACGGATTATGATATAAAAACATTGGTTTTGTAAAGCTAATGTAATGTTTGTGGAGCAGCGATTCCGTTTGAGACAGTTCGTAAGCCTTTGCTTGGTCTATCTAAACATCACTGCCACGATCGGTCGTTGCTCAAGGGTTTAATAGACATACGTCACCTGCTGCCACCAGCGGGTTTTTTGTTGAAAAAAATAATCTTGGAGAATATTTGACACCTTCATGACCGCACTAACTCAACTTCCCCAACCAGATGCTGCTGTCAACCCAGACTTGCGCTTACGAGATATTCTCAAAACCTTGCCCCGCGATTGTTTTGCTAAAAATCGGTTTAAAGCTTGGAGTAAAGCTCTGATCAGTCTGCTGATGGTCGCCATTGGCTACGCCACTATTGTGGCTGCGCCTTGGTTTTTGCTGCCCCTGGCCTGGGTATTTACCGGCACTGCCCTGACCGGATTTTTCGTGATTGGTCATGACTGTGGGCATCGCTCCTTTGCCAATCGGCGCTGGGTGAACGATTTAGTCGGGCATTTGTATATGATGCCGCTGATTTACCCTTTCCATAGCTGGCGCATTCTGCACGATCATCACCATAAGCACACCAACAAACTAGAAGAAGACAATGCTTGGCGACCCTTTGAACCGGAGCTATACGACAGTCTGGATGGAGTTGTCAAACCTGGCTATCGCCTGATGCGAAGCTGGCTTTGGTGGTTAGCTTCCATTATTCACTGGTTCGGGATGCACTTTAACTGGACGACGTTTGAAGGCAAGCAGCGATCGCAGGTCAAGCTATCAGTTCTGGTCGTGATTGGCTTCGCGGCGGTTGTCTTTCCAACTTTGATTATCACAACCGGCGTTTGGGGGTTTATCAAGTTTTGGCTGCTGCCCTGGTTGGTTTACCACTTCTGGATGAGCACGTTTACGCTGGTGCACCATACCGCCCCTGATGTTCGGTTTCAGCCCGCAGCCACTTGGCACGAGGCCCAAGCCCAATTAGCAGGCACGGTTCACTGCGACTATCCGGGCTGGGTAGAATTTCTTTGCCACGACATTAACGTCCATATTCCCCATCACATCTCAACGGCGATTCCTTCCTATAACCTGCGGTTAGCGCACCAAAGCCTGCGAGAAAACTGGGGCGAGTACCTGATCGAGCGTCGGTTCTCTTGGCAGCTAATGAAAGAGATTGTTGGGCAATGCCATCTTTATACCTACGACAGCGATCGCGCCTATCAGTCTTTTCGTGAGTACCACGCTCAACCTGAGAATTAAATTTAACTTCAAGCGAGTCGCTCTCAAGTTTGGCGTCATCTAACCCTCTGAGCTGAATGACCATTTCAGCTCAGAGCTTATTTACTTGACTAACACCGGATGAGAGACAACTGCGCCATAGGAAAGTCCGTTCGCGTTGTAGGGCTGCCTCAACGGGTGGGTGTGTCCCAAACTGTCGTCAACTTGCAGTCGCCAGGTTGCTGGGTCAACTTTTGGGGTGTCAGCTCGCGTGTGGATGTACCACATTGACTGCGGCACCAAGTAAGCTTCGGATGGCAGTGCATCCCAGCGCATTATTAAATCCATAGATTCTAAGCCATGCGATTAGGAGTGTAAATCACGACTGATCCAGGCAAGAGATAATAGATGAGAAACTTTATTTTTCTAATTTGTAATCCATGCAAACCCGCGATCTGCCTCTCTCAAACTTGGCTGGTTCAGAGCATTCTTCAGCATTAGTGTTGCCGCTCAGAACAGCAACAGTGCAGCGCCAAACCGGGGAAACTGATGTCCAGGTGACGGTCAATCTAGATGGGCAAGGCAAGGCAGATAACCAGACGGGGGTGCCGTTTTTAGACCATATGCTGGATCAGATTTGCTCCCACGGGCTGCTTGATTTGGAAATTCGGGCTACGGGCGATTTACACATTGACGACCACCACACCAACGAAGATGTCGGCATTACCTTTGGGCAAGCTTTGGCGAAAGCGCTGGGCGATCGCAAAGGCATTTACCGCTTTGGTCACTTTTTGGCTCCCCTAGATGAAGCCCTAGTCGAAGTCGTGCTGGATTTTTCGGGGCGTCCCCACCTCAGCTATGGGCTAACCCTTCCGACCCAGCGGGTTGGCACTTACGACACTCAACTGGTGCGAGAATTCTTTGTGGCCGTCGTTAATCACAGTCAAATGACGCTGCACATTCGTCAACTGGACGGCATTAACTCCCATCACATTATTGAGGCTAGCTTCAAAGCCTTTGCGAGAGCGATCCGGATGGCGATCGCCATTGATCCACGTCGGAGCCAGACGATCCCCAGTTCAAAGGGAGTGCTGTGAGTCGGGGTAAAGTCTGATAGAGTATTAAGAAAGTTAAGTTTTATTACTAGAATTTTCATGAATCTACTGATTGTTGGTGGGACAGGCACCTTGGGTAGGCAGATTGCGCGGCGCGCGATCGACGAAGGACACGAAGTGCATTGCCTAGTGCGAAATACTCGCAAAGCCTCATTCTTGAAGGAATGGGGGGCGCACTTAATTGAGGGCGACCTGTGCGAGCCAACCAGTTTAAAGGTGGCTTTGGCTGGCATTACCTGTGTGATTGATGCTGCCACCAGCCGCCCAACCGACTCGCTCAGAATTAAGCAGGTGGATTGGGAAGGTAAAGTTAATTTAATTCAAGCAGCTCAGCAAGCAGGGATTGAGAGGTTTGTTTTTTTCTCAATTATGAGTGCTGAGAAATACCCGCACGTGCCGCTGATGGAAATTAAGCACTGTACTGAACAGTTCTTAGCAGAGTCGGGGTTAAAGTACACCATTCTGCGTCCCTGCGGCTTTTACCAAGGCTTAATTGGGCAGTACGCGATTCCGATTCTAGACAAGAAAGCGGTTTGGGTGATGGGCGAAGCCTCCCCGATCGCTTACATGGACACCCAAGATATCGCCCGGTTTGCGATTCAAGCGCTAGTTCAACCCGAAACGATCAACCAGTCCTACGACATTGCTGGCCCAAGAGCCTGGGGGCCCTACGAAATTATTCGTTTGTGCGAACGCCTGTCTGGTCAGGACGCGAGAGTCACCCGGATGCCGATTGGAGTCTTGCGAGGGGTACGAAATATTGCCCAGGTGTTTGAGTGGGGCTGGAACGTTGCTGATCGGCTGGCCTTTACGGAAGTGATTGCCTCCGGCACAGCCCTGGACGCCTCAATGGCTGAGACCTACGCTGCTTTCGGGCTTGACCCAGAGCAAATCGGCACGCTGGAAGACTACATGCAAGACTATTTCGGCCGGATTATGAAAAAGCTGAAGGAAATTGACTACGAAAAGAATAAAAACAGAAAATCTACCCGCAAGCGTACCCCTTTCAAATCCTCAAACCCCTCTTAATCAGTCAGCGGTGCGAGTCAGCGATCGACTCGTTTTAGCTTTGAGGGCAAAACTTATGAGTTCAGAACAATCTGAAAAATCAGTTATGCCCCGCTGAAGACCGACAGGCTGATAAAATCGACTGACAACCAAACTCTGGGCCAGGCGTGTGACCACAGCCGGAATTATTTACAACGAGATTAAACCTACGGCTTGTCGGATCGCCCAAGAGCTGAAGGACAAGCTGGAGAGCCGCGGCTGGAAAGTGGTCACGGCAACCGGAATTGGCGGAATTCTGGGCTACTCGCGCCCCGATAGCCCCGTTTGCCACACGCCGATTGACCGGCTGGCTCCACCGGGGTTTGATGCCCAAATGCAGTTTGCGATTGTCCTCGGTGGAGATGGCACCGTTTTGTCAGCCTGCCGACAGTTGGCACCGATCGGCATTCCACTGCTGACGGTGAATACAGGGCACATGGGTTTCTTGACTGAAACCTATCTGAACAAGCTGCCAGAGGCGATCGAGCAGGTGTTGACGGGCAACTATTCGGTTGAAGACCGGGACATGCTAATCGTTCAAGTGCTGCGAGATCAGACAGTGCTTTGGGAGGCTCTGTCTTTGAATGAGATGGTGCTGCATAAAGAACCCCTGACGGGAATGTGTCATTTTGAAGTCGATATTGGGCAGCACGCCAGAGTAGACATTGCTGCCGATGGTTTGATTATTTCTACCCCCACCGGATCGACTGCCTATGCCCTCTCAGCCGGTGGGCCAGTGATTACCCCAGGCGTGTCAGTCTTGCAACTGGTGCCGATTTGCCCTCACTCCTTGGCCTCGCGCGCGCTCGTGTTTGCCAATTCCGAGTCAGCCCGGATTTATCCGGCCAATCCGTTCAAGCATTTAGTGATGATGGTGGATGGCAATGCGGGCTGTTTTGTGCTGCCAGCCGATATTGTTCAAGTCCAGCGATCGCCCTACTGCGCCCGGTTCATTCGCCTGCGATCGCCAGAATTTTTCCACGTTTTGCGCGAAAAGCTGGGCTGGGGCCTCCCCCACGTCGCGAAGCCTACTTCTGTAGAGCTGCCCTGATTGATGACTTTTGGTTAATCCACCTGAATCTGAGCAGGCTGCTCTAGCATCACGTCGGCTTGGGCAAGGGTAATTGGCTGTGACCACCCCCAGCCAGCACCAATGCAACCGCCGGCCCCAGCCGCTCTAGCCATATTCATATCCGTCGCTGCATCGCCAATCATCAGGGCTGCGTTTGGACTGACGCCTAGTTTTTGGCAGGCAGAGTGAAAAATTTCGGGATCAGGCTTTCTTAAGCCAGACTCTAACCCTTCGCCCCACTGCAATTGCAGGTAATCAGTTAGTTGATAGGTTTGGGCAAAGCTCCGCACGTTCTCTAGAGTGTCAGAAGAGATTATCCCCAATTTAAGACCCGCTTTGCTCAGCGATCGCAGCGTTTCTAAGCAGCCCGCAAACAGAGGCGTATGGACAGCTTTCGGCTGAAGATAGCCATCTGCTTCTTGGAAAGCAGTTTGGGCAATCTCTAGGGCTTCCACCCAGTCTCGACCGGTTTCGGCAATGTAGGCAGCCGCCGCGATTTCGTTGTCTCGCCGCCCACCGACAGCGATTAAGCCTTTTGGGTTGAGAGTGCTGGTTTCCAGACCAAAGGCCATCAGCAGCGGCTCTTGCACACCAGGAACGCGGGCATCAACCAGCCGCGATCGCTTTTGGCCCAGACTGCGTAAAAACGCCTCTGAGTTTGCAAGGGTGCCATCTTTGTCAAAAAATACCGCCTGAATATTGCTAAAACTTTTTTCGCCGCACTGAATTGTCACCACAGCAACTCCCTCGATTAAGATTAAGTTATGTAATTTTTCATTAGACTAAAGCGAATAATGACCCGCTATCCCCTTATGATTATGGTTAAATTTGTAAGATTTCGTAAGAAAAGGGAGATTTTGTAGGCGTGGCACTTCCTCTTTTAGAATATTCCCCCACTAGTCAAAATCAGCGTGTGGCTGGCTACGAAGTTCCTGGTGATGAGAAACCCAGGACTTATTCGACAGAAAACCTGCTTTCGGCAACCGATATGGATGACCTGATCGAAGCGGCTTACCGCCAGATCTTTTTCCATGCTTTTACTAGCGATCGGGAGCGCTTTTTAGAGTCTCAACTTCGCAGTGGTCAAATTACCGTTCGGGATTTCGTGCGGGGTTTGCTGCTGTCCAACACTTACCGGAACAGTTTTTATAACCTAAACAGCAACTATCGGTTTGTTGAACAAACGGTACAGCGCGTGCTGGGCCGTGATGTTTACGACAACCGCGAGAAGCTAGCTTGGTCAATTACCGTTGCTACAAAGGGAATTGTCGGCTTTGTCGATGACTTGCTGAACAGCGAAGAATACCTAGCTGCCTTTGGTTATGATACGCTTCCCTATCAGCGCCGTCGGGTCTTGCCGGGTCGGGCAGAGGGCGAGTTGCCTTTCAACATCAAGTCCCCTCGCTACGATGCCTATCATCGTCGTCAGCTAGGCTTCCCCCAAGTGATCTGGCAAACCACTGTTCGCACCTATGTTCCCCAAGACAAGCAAGCGAGGGCGGGCAATCCAGCCCAGTTCCTAGAAATGGCGCGGAGCATCAGCCCCAAAGGTAACATCCCCCAGAAGATCTCAGCTCTCAACATTGATTTTGAGCGGAGCGTACCTCGTCGATAGATGAATCAACCGCGTCGTGTTGCTTGGGGCACTCAATGTCTCAGGCAACATGACCTAGAGCATTACAATCAAACCCAACCTAGCTCGCAAGCAAGCAGAGTTTCTATTCACTCAAACTTGCTTGCGGGCTTTAGTTTTTTCAGCCGCACTCTGCTTGCTCTGGTTGAAACCCAAGCTCCATTAACGCTTTGCGAATTTTGGTTTTAGAAGGGCGTAATGTGGGAGCAACCAGCTTCATTTCTCTAGCCGTTTCAAATAGCTCTCGCATCAACATATCGAGGGAATCGTTGTTGGCATCCTCTGGCAGATGCTCAACTCTTCCCTCGTAAGCCAGAGTATAAAGCTCTAGATGATGCTTGCCCATTGCCCTAGCCAGCTTTCTAATCGTTTCCGGTGTGGGGCAGGTGCCTTTGAAGCAAGCTCCTCGCAATCGGGGTTGGGGAATGCCAGACAGTTCGGCTAGCCGATTCATGCTAATTGCTTGAGTCTCTAAGTATTGAAAAATCAATTGACCTAGAGGAGAGCAGTCTTCGGGCTTAATTTGCAATCTAGCTGGCATGGCAGGCTTCGAGCAGCAACGGCTATCAGTCAGAATCGCGAGTGGGCGATCGCGGGTTAAATTTAGCTCACTAAATTGTGGATTATTCTATCCTAAGCATACCCAAATGGTTCAGTCCCGGATCTATCTTCTAGAATAGTTCGCCGTGACTTCGCACCTTTGAATGACACGCTCAAATCAACTACCCCGCCGCAAGCGGACGGGGTATGCAAATCGTTTTGCTCCCAAACCGCAGATTTGGATTGCAATCCGATTCTTTCGCTGCAAGCAGCGGGGAATGTACCCCTATTAGATTCAAGCTGGAAATCTAGGCAGCCATCTTGACGCAGGTTTCTGGTTGAGGGGTTTGAGTCTCGATCATGACTTCTTGATAGCCAGCCGTTTGCAAAATCCGCTCGACTAGCTGCTTGGCGTTAGCATTGGTGGCTGCAATCAGTTGCTGATTGCAGGCTGTGGCTCTAATTTGCTTAAGCGCTTCTTGCTGAGCTTGGTCTTGGAGTTCTAGCTCAACGTTCGGGCCAAACCAGCGCTTATAGTTTGCCAACACGCTAGAGCGCTGTACATTCAGCGAGACATTGGTGATTTGGGGAGGCGGCAGCAAAATATGAATCTGCCCTTGTTCAGGGTTGACTTGCGTGGCTTTGAGTTGCATCAGGTCAATTCCCGCCTGCATATCACCAACCCCTTCATAGACTAAGTTAGTATCTCCGAGGCTAAAGTTACCGAGTTTTCTGGCTTGACTGACAACGACCGTTGCTTTGCTAGACATTTTGGCCGTGGTTAGCTCGGTCATGTTTTGCAGTTGACCGCTGATTAGGGTTCTAACTTGAACAGTCGCAGCAGCGGGCGCCCACAGCCGTTGTGATACCTGTAGATAGCCATACCAGCCCAGCCCTAAAATCGCTGCCCCCGCCAACAGCGCCGTGATGCTCCGCCGGAGTTGACCGATCGCAGTTTGGCCGGCTCGTTTGACAGTGCTACCAGAAGTCATAGGGCAATCATCTCGCTGTAGGGATTTAAACTATAAAACTGCTGGGGAAATTCGCGATCGCCCGCAGCCCAATTTGATCCTACACTTGTCGTGGTTTTGATCAACCAAGGCAGCTTGCGAAAATAAGTTGAGCATTTTCCAAATTCTATGGTCTGGTCAATGAGCCACTACCCCTGGGTTGCTAAGGCACGAATACCGATAAAGCCTTCGGAATCACCCGAAAGTGGGCAGGCGTAGCGGTGGTAATTTCGCCATCTGTGTTAATTGAACGGGGACGGCGCGTATAGACGTGGAATTCTTGGCTGGCCCAAGCGTGTACCCAGGAGGCAGAGGCATGTTGCCCCAGGCGCAGCGCCGGTAAGAGGGCTAACATTTGCCACCAATGCTTCATGTCTAGGCTGTATAGATCAAGGCGCTCATCATTGATTGCCGCATCGGCTGCCACCGTCATCCCGCCGCCATAAAACCGACCGTTACCGACAGCAATTTGGACTGTTTTCACCCGTTCCGAGCGATCGCCGATTTGAATTTCAGCCCCAAACGGCTGGCTGCGCCAGAGGGCTTGCAGGGCGGTAATTCCGTAGGCTAAAATTCCCCAACGCCGCTTGACATCTCTGGTTAAGCTGCGGGTAATTTGGACACTCAGCCCCAAACTAGCAACATTGAAAAAGTATTTGCCGTTCACCCAGCCCAAATCGATCCGTTGGGTATGACCAGCGGCGATGATTTGGCAAGCCTCGGACAGGGCGACTGGAATTGCCAAGGTGCGGGCTAAATCGTTCGCCGTGCCGAGCGGAATAATGCCCAGGGGCAACTGGGTTTCGACCAAGGCCGCGATCGCCGCGTTCAGCGTGCCATCGCCACCGCCAATAATCACTAAGTCAACCTGTTCCTGATATTGATGAATCGTTTCAGCTAAATGGGCGGGATTGTCAATATCCGCTTCGATCAGAGTCAAGCCTAAAGCTTTCAACTGATCAACCACTTCATCGGCCGATTGCTTGCCTTTCCGAGCGTGATGATTAATCAGCAATAAGGCTGTTTTGCGATTCATGGCAAGATTGACCAGCGGTGGGGCTGCATATTAGATCATTAGATACAAAGGAGGCTGAAGCGCAAAGCGCCATAGCTCCAAAATAGCGTAGAGCCGGGCGATCGCTCTTAAGATCAAAACGCTTGATGCCGCTTTTTACTCAGCCAGTCGGGTGTCAGCGAGGCTAATTACTCGATCGATCGCCCCCGTACGCTGGCGGCCCGCCGCTGTCCAACCAAAGGAGCCACTGCCACTTGCCGTTCTAGTTGGCGATGGGCTTGGAAGTGTTTCTGCCATAGGTCTGGGGCATCGAGGGTTTCGCCGCCGTGGGCAGTCAGGCGAGTCCGAACTTTGCACAGCACCGGCGTATTTACGCACATGCCGCTGATAATCACTTGCCCTTTGGTCAGGGCGGGTAATTCTTGCAATAGATCGCGCCCGGCCGCTTCCACCCCGTACTTGAGACTGTCTTGATCAACCGGATTGACAATCCGCATAATGAACTGGCTCATGCACTGCGACAGCACATCTGAGTCCAGTTTGCCTGGGCGCTGGGTAATTAAGCCCACCCCTAAGCCGAATTTGCGTCCTTCACTCAGAATCGTCCGCAGCACCATTTTGCAGCGAGACGGCTCATGGGCCGGAGCAAACCGATGGGCTTCTTCCAGCAAAATAAACACCGGGTAGGGCAAATAATTTTCATCGGTGGGTTGAATCCGCTCTTTTTGCGTATTCATGCGGGCGTGGCTGGTTTGGCGCAAAATTGCCGCACAGATCACCTGCTGCTCCTGCTGGCTGATGTCATTCATTTGGAGGACGGTGACTTGCCCCGGCTCAAATAGCTCTCTGGGGGTGAGATGCTCAAAGGCGTGAAAATAGGGCGATCGCCCCATTTGCTCCAGCTTCCACTCTAGGGCGGCCGCAGAAGTGCCTTTTCTGTCGGTGCCGTCGTCATCTTGGGTGCGATCGGCGGCGTTGACCTCGAAGATCAGGTCATTCATATCCCAGCGACCGTCGCCCTTGGTGCGCTTTTTTAGATTGGCAAAGGCTTTATCAAGAATCGCTTTTTGGCGATCGCTCATTTCCGGCAGCAGTCCCAAAATGTCGTAGTAGTCGAGGGAAGAAAAGCGAATTTTTACCTTGTCCGGGGTCAAAATATTCACCTTTGGGGCATAGCCATCTTCCGCTTGAAAGTCAGTGTGCCCACGCAGGGCTTCTAGGGTGCCATACTCGCCGTGGGGGTCAAAAATCAGCACGGCTGCGCGGTTGTGGGGCAGCAGCAGTTCTTCCACCAATACCCCCGCCGTGTAGGATTTACCGGAACCCGTGCCGGCCAAAATCGCCATGTGGGTGCTGACCAGTTCTTTGACATCAAGGGCGATCGGCACGGCCTCGTTGGTGCGCAGCAGCAGAGAGCCAATGTGAGCCGCCCCGACCTGGCCCGGCTGCTTTTTATTTAAGATTTGCCGCAGGACCAAATCGCTGGCCAAGTAAACTTTGCTGCCCGGCTCTGGCGGGCGGCGCGGGTTGATAAACCCCAAGCTGGGCTGAAAGTAGCCAACCATTTCCACCGTGACTTCGTAGAGTTCGGGGCAGTCGTACTTAAAGCCAATCAAAGCAGCGATCGTGCAGGGGTCAATTTCAGTGTCAGCAAAAATGCGATCGGGCAAATGATCGACTAGGCAGCAGGCAGAAATTTTGCCGATAATCTCTAGCTGTTTTTGCTCTGGATCGACAAGCTGATAGTAAACAAACTCGCCAATTTTGACGTGCTGGGTATCGGTAGTGATAAAAACGTACTGGTTGCCGGTCTCTCCCGGCCCTTTGACAGTCCCGATCGCGCTGGCAGAATAAACGGAAAGCTGGGGCATAGTGTAGTTCTGATCTGGCTGACCCTATGGGTAGTGTATAGCACTAGCGAAAAATCAATGCAAGCGTTGGCAATTTCTGAACCGCAAATTGCAAGCTCAACCCCACGACCCGACAGTTGCATCTTGATTGCTCACTCATCAATCGTGATGATGCCGATTGATTTACGCAAGCTGGCAATTGTTCATACGTTTTCAAGTCCGAGCACTTCTGCAGCCCGACGAACCAGAACATGGTGTAAACGCGGTCATTCTAAGTTTGTGAGGGTGATCAGATCGCTTCACTCACGCGAATTTCCTCAATAATCGTCAAGCATTCCTATTTCCTTCAGAGCTTAAGCGGCGCTTTTTTGACGACGACCAATCTGTTGGCTTTGTTGACGGCTGGTGCGCTGATATTCATGCACAATTGGCAATCTTTCCGTCTGAAATTGCTCTAACACTGTCGCAATATCGGCTCCCGCCGCTAGATGGCGAGACAGGGAGAGGGCATCTTCAAACCCTGAACACATGCCCCGGGCCCTGGTCGGACTTTTGGCGTGGGCAGCATCGCCGATTAAGACAATCCGCCCCGCATACAAATGGGGTAGAGGATCAATGTCGTAGGAATAGCGGCTGACCACCTGCTCTGGCGGGGTCGATGCAATCAGGCTGCGGGCATCGGCGGCTAATTTGGCCAGCTCTGCGGCCGGAATAGCCGGATTGCTGGGGCGCAGTCGGCCCGGCTCCTGCTGTTCGACTTCGATAAAAAATCCCCAGTGGGTGCGATCGCCGCCAATATGAAAGAAATTGGCATAAATGCCCCGTCCCCGCGCATAGACAATAAAGTTGCCGGGGGGACAGAAGCTGCGATCGGCAACCAGACCCCGCCAGACCAAATCGCCCAGGTAACAAGGCTCTACCCCTGGCACCACAAACGATCGCACTTTCGAGACAATCCCATCTGCTCCCACCAGCAGATCGCCTTCCCACTCGCTGCCATCTTGAAAATGGGCAGTTACGCCGTCGCTGGTTTGGACGACAGAAGTTAATTCAGCGTTGCAGTGCAGGCAGCCTGGAGGGAGGAAATCGAGCAGGGCAGACAAAATTGCTGTCCGGTGGATCAGCATGCCTGGCAGTTCGTTTTCCTGATGGGTGACGGTTTCAGAACTGATCGTCTGGCCGCGCAGATTGCGGAACTCAACTTTTTGCACCGGATCACCAGCGCGCATGATCCGCTGACAGAGCTGCGGATTTCCCTGCTGGAGCGCCTCCATCCCGGCTTTGATTAGAAAAATGCCGCACCCTTCTGTGCGGGGAGAGGCAGCTTTTTCAAACAGAGTCACCTGGAACCCTTGCTCTGCCAGCAAACTGGCTAAATAAACTCCGGTTGTGCCAGCCCCGATAATCCCAATCCGACAGTTTGACGCAACCATTTGGATCTCCCTCCCTTAGAACAGCCCATGAACATCCTTTAATAAAGCCGAATTTGGGTGATGGCGATCGCCCCTCCAAAACAAACATCCACATCAGTCCCCAAACTGCGATCGCGCTCTTGGTATTTGCCCACATAGTGATATTGCCCGTCATGATAGCGATAATTTACGGGCAATGGCTGGGTTGAGGACTGACAGAATACTACGTCTGGGTCGGGATCATTTGGCAGCAGGTGGGGCAGATTCACGTTCCAAAAACTATCCGGCTCGATTGGATGCCGCAGCAGTTTAGCCACCACATTTGCCGTCCAACGGCTGGCCCGGGCCCAATCCAGCGGGCGATCGCCCTGCCGATAATGAGAAATTGCGATTCCTGGCAGCTGATGAAATGCTGCCTCTCGTACCGCCGCCACAGTCCCAGAAATGTAGGCATCAACGCCCAAGTTGGCACCAGCGTTTATGCCCGATAGCACCAGTTTCACCCCTGGGCAAAACTGGCTCAAGCCCAAGCGAACGCAGTCTACTGGTGTACCGGCAACGGCAAATGCCTGGGCTGATCTTTGGTCAACCACGATCGGGCCAACCGTCGTTACCTGATGCCCACAGCCCGACTGATGATCGCGGGGAGCAACAATCATCGTCGGGCGGGCAATTTCCTTCGGGATGATTAGGTCGATCGCTTGAACTAAAGCTTGCAATCCAGGGGCATCAATTCCGTCGTCGTTGGTGACAATCCAGGTCATAATTGGGTGATTTTATTTCTGGTATCAATAGGGTTGCTGAGGAATCAAGTCAAGCAGACTTTCGTTCAGCAGAGTCCGAGCTTGGGGGTTTGTAACCCAATTCCGACCGCCCCCGGTGAGAATAAATTGAGCTTGAATGACATTGGCAACCGGCGCCAGCAAATGAGCCGGTAAATCAATCAAATCTTGCCATGTGTCAGCGATTGGGTCGTAGGTCGTCACTTTAGGAACGAATGAGTCAACGCTGCGCCGCCGACTCAGGAGGCGGTAGGCCCGGTGCGGCAGGTCATCAATCATCCGGTCTTCTTGATGCCGGAAAAAATTATAGTTATCTTGCCGGTTTTGATGATTATTTCGCCCACCGACGACGATGATTTGACCGTTGTAGGTAAAGGTGCCTGGCTCAAAATGCGATCGCGGTTCTGGTAAACTCGCCAGCGCCTGCCAGCTATCCTTACTTGGATCGTAGACGTAGACACTTGTTTGATCTATTGGGTTTGTATCGTGTCTGTACTGTCCACCCATCGAATAAATTTTGCCATTTAAAACAACACTGGCGTTGTGGCCAAGCGGTTCAGGCAGCGGTGCCCGCTTCATCCATTGTCTGCCATCCTGCAAAGGCAATACCCAGTGCTCTGTACAGGTAGTGTCGCGATCGGCAGCAAATCCGCCAAAGTAATGTAGGCACTGATTGACTAATTGAAATCCGCCGCTAGCCCGCACTGCTGGCAGAGGAATATCCCGTTCCCAAGTGTTGGTTAGCGGGTCGTAGCGGCAGACGTCGTCGGTAACTGGGCCGGGATGATCTCCCACAAATCCGCCGGCAAACCAAACAGATTGTCCATCAAATACGGGATAAACGTGAGTGACTGGGAGCGGCATATCAGCAGCCTGGATCCAACTATTCTTGACTGGATCGTAGACATCGACTCGTTTTGAGGCCTTGAGGCGAAAGCAAAATCCGCCAAAGACATACAGCTTGCCATCAATTGCTGTTCCGGCGCTTTCCAGCCGAGCGATCGGCAGCGCAGCCCCTCGCTTCCAGCCTTCAGGCAGCCCGATTGTTGCTAGCCACTCAGATAAGCGCACTGCCACACCTCCTGAATTCATCGAGTCTTAAATTGCGATCGGAGGGGGCTAGATTCATTGTCCTAATGTAGTGTCTGAGCCTAAAGATTGTAGTATCGGTAGCGGGGAATCAATTTTGCCACAGTCGGGAGAGACTGCTGCCAATTTAAACACGCCTGCTTTTCGGCTGGCAAATGCGCCGAGAGGCTGTTTAATTGTGGTTTAGAAAGCAGGCTTCGCCCACAGCGAAAGGGATAGCGTGGTCTACGACTAAAATAGCCAAAGAAAACAGCCTGGCGATCGCCGGCTGAAGGAGGTTTACCCCGATGATAGGAGCGGGCTGTATCCACAAAAATCACAGTCCCAGCCTTACCCGTACAACTGGTAAAGGGACTCTCCATAGAGGCGGGCAGATACTGCTTGAGTTCTTGCTCTGTCAAAAAATCAAATCTACTCGGAACTGACTTTAGTAAATCAAGGCTGATCTCTGGCTGAATGTATTGAAAAGGGCCGCTGTTTTGATCGACATCCGTCAGATAAATAATTAGCTTGATCATCCGCCGATCTTCATGATCAATATGCCAGAGGCGAGTTCCTGCTTGTTGAGCAGCCTTAAGGGTTAATGTGCAAGTAAAGGTGTCATAAGCAACGGGTAATTCTAGATAGTTTTCAACCATCTTCAGCAAACGATCTTGTAAGCCCCAGGTTAAAAAATTTGGGTATTGGATGAGTTGGTCAAAACTAGCATTTAAAGTGCCTTGGGCGAAGCTTCTTTTTTGCTCAAGCTCTCCAAAAATCGCCCTGGCAGCCTGTAAAAACGCTTCTGTATCGGGAATCTGCAATTCTTGCAGGGAAGTACGGCAGAGTCCGGTTTGAACTAGGCTATCGACAATTTTTTGATCTGTTTGATTGAGGGGCAAAAGTTTAGACTGGTGGCGATCTCGGTAGGCTTGATAGCGAGCATAGAAAAAATTGTTTTCAATCCATGGGATGCTCATAAACGACTCAGCCGTTTCAGCCGGAAGGCTAATCAGTCTTCGTCGGAGTTTAATCATTCTCTGCTGCCAGTCCTGCAACACTTCACTAGCAGATAGAGCATAACCATCGTTCATTGCTTTTCCCTCGCTTGTAGTCTGGCTATTGCTGATAATGATGCGCTTTTCGTTGGAGCTTTTGCTTTATGTATCGACGAAAGCCTAAACCGAGTAAGGTAGTTGCTTCCCGTGGAAACAAGACGCAAACACTGCGGTAGACAAGTCGGATCAGGCTGTCTCTCAGACTACGGCGAAGCGCCATACTTTCTTGAATTGATAGCTGAATGATTTGTAATTTTTCTGCCCAAGTCGCTTGACCTACTTCGACAATCCGATAGGCGCGGAAATCCACATCATTTTTCAAATCAAACCGCTGTAAAACACCTACTTTTTCAGCCGACTGGTTAATAACTTTAGCAATCTCACGTCGTTCGTTAACGAGATAATGCATGTTGCTGTTATACGCCTGCATGTTTTTGCCATGCATCCGGTAATACATGAGTGGCTGATTAATACAACCAACTTCGCCATAGAAAGGGACTGAAGCATTCAAATAGGAATCAACAATCGAGCGGGCCGGGACTGGCATCACTAATTCTAAAGCCTGACGTCGATACGCCAAGGCCGAGGTAATGCCAGACGCATATTTGCCCCATTTCAACAATAGAGACTGCACATTTCCCTGACTCAAAACATTAGAAGTGCTACGCCCGATCGGCATCCCCTCACTATTAACCGAGATCCAACAATGGGCAACTTGAATCCAGTTGGGGTGCGAGAAAAAGGACTGAACCACCTTTTCTAGCTTTTTAGGATGATAGTAATCATCGGCATCTAGAAAGCAGATTATTTCACCGCGGGCATGATCAAAACCAGCATTGCAAGCGCCACCTTGGCCTGAATTCTCTTGAAAAATGGGAATAATCCGATTGTGATACTTTTGATTCTGACAGTAAGAATTAATAATCTGATTTGAATGGTCTGTTGAGCCATCGTCGACAATAATTAGCTCAAAGTTTTGATAGGTTTGGCTGAAAACACTATCAATCGCATAGGGTAGGAAACGGCTATAGTTATAATTGTCAATAATCACGCTCACTAACGGTTCGTCAGTCAAATCATTCATGATGATTGGGTTGAATTCTATTTTCAGACATCTCAACTGAAGTTCAGAATATTTTTCCTCAAAGTCTAGCCAAGTTTAATCCAGGTGTATATTCAGGCACTCTAGAACCTTTTTATAACCTGCTCTTCGAGTTACTATCATAATATTGACTTTTGAAACTTGACAAAATTTTAAGCAATTATCTACTTTTTAATCACACAATACTTATGCCTTCCGGCAGAAATTTGCAGAACCATGTCTAAATGATGATCACAGTTTTAAAGAGATGATTCATGAAAGACAGATGAGAAAATTCTTATCAGGCAGTCAAGTTTTGGCTCGGCCAGCTTCATCTGTAGATGTTTCACCTCTTGAGTCAAAACCCTGACAGTTATCTTGTCAACGCTGCCCAGCTCCTTAAATACCCGTTGAGCGAAGATGGTAGATCTGTTTCTGGTCATGAGTCTGGGCTTTCTGGGTAGCTTTGGCCACTGCGTTGGCATGTGCGGACCGATCGCTGTTGGCTTCTCGCTGACTGAGCGGCAAGGCGATTCCCAGCCGGATGGCGCTGAAAGCTGGGCCAAAAAATTAGTTTGGCATGGTCTACTCAATTTAGGCCGACTGCTCAGCTATACCTTAGTAGGGGCAGCAATTGGGGCAGTTGGCTCAGTCTTGATCGCTGGCGGGCAGATGGCGGGGATTGGCAGTGCTTTGCGTCAGGGGTTAACTATTTTTACAGGCAGCCTATTGATCTGGTTTGGCCTAAGCCAAATTAAACCGGGATGGCTACCCCACTTACCGCTGCTGAATCCTTTCGGTAATTTACACCAGCGCTTAGCCACGCATCGCCTCAGCCAATCGTCCGCGGGCTGGACGCCGCTGGTTCTGGGCAGCATGTGGGGGCTAATTCCCTGCGGCTTTTTGTACGCGGCTCAAATTAAGGCGGCTGAAACGGGCAATCTTTGGCTGGGAGCAGCGACAATGGCAGCCTTCGGATTGGGAACAGTGCCCAGTATGCTGGGGGTTGGGCTATCGATCGCCAAATTGAGTGCAGGTCGGCGGAGCCAGTTGTTTCGCTTAGGGGGCTGGATCACGATCACGATTGGAGTTCTGACGCTGCTCCGAACTGATGGCATGGTTGATTACACTGGCCACGCTGCCCTGATTTTACTGGTGCTGGCGCTGATTGGTCGCCCAATCAGTCACCTTTGGCCCCAACCCCTCCAGTATCGGCGGGCGCTGGGGGTCGGAGCGTTTGTGCTGGCGATCGCCCATACCGGGCACATGCTCGACCATACGCTGCAATGGCAAATTGGGGCGATCGCCTATCTGCTGCCGCAGCATCAAGTTGGGATGGGGGCAGGTTTCTTGGCCTTAATTTTGTTGATTCCAGCCGCCCTGACTAGCTTCGATCGCTTACAGCAACGGTTGGGCGATCGCTGGCGCCAAATTCATTTGTTGGCGGTGCCAGCCTTTTTGCTGGCTGTCATGCACACGGTGCTGATTGGCTCTCGTTATTTGGGCGGGCTGAACTGGACTTGGCAGCATCAGCTCTGGACAGGCGGCTTGGTAGGAACTGCGATCGCTGTATTATTAGCCAGATCTGGTTTGGTCTGGTCAATCCTGTGTTTGAGCAAGTTTTATGTTTCCCCAACTAAGCCGAAGTAAATTTCTGGGTGGGATATTGTTAACCCTCTGGCTGGCTAGCCCAGCCGTTGCCCACAAAGTTGAAGTTGCCGGTGATGTGGCCGCAACATTTCATCTTGAACCCCACCATAGCCCTAAAGCCGGAGAGCCGGCCCAGGTCTGGTTTGCCCTCACTCGCAAGGGGGGCGCAATTATTCCCCTCGCCCAGTGCAACTGTAAGCTGGCTGTTCATCTCCAGCCGGATCGCGAAGGCTCTAAACCCTTGTTGGAGCCAGTCCTCCAAGCCACCACGGCTGAACGATATCAGGGTATTCCGGGGGCGGAAATTGTGTTTCCAAAACCTGGAGTATACGAGCTGGAGCTAAGGGGCACACCCAAGGCAGGCGGAAGTTTCCAACCCTTTGAGTTGTCTTACAAGGTAATTGTCGGAGCCGGGTCAACGCCTGCTGGCAGTCCAACAGCTCAGACGGCTCGTCAATCTGAGCAGGCCGAGCAGCCACCTGCTCAATGGCAAATTCCGGTGGCTGTTGGCGCAGTTGTGGTTGGGATAGGCGCGATCGTCTTCTGGGTTAGGAAGTCAAAGTCTTGAGGCTAATCATCTCCTCCATTGCGCGGTGCCGCTCTTGACAGTCTGAGCGACTGTTCATAAGATCTGAGCATACGTTCATTTCTTGTTCTGTTGCTTTAGCCTGGAGGCAGCGATGAGCGATCTAGAAGATAGACCAAGCTCCCTTCCTGAACAGACGATAAACACTGATGTGATGATTGTTGGGGCAGGGCCAACCGGGCTGGCGTTGGCTTGCCAGTTTGTTAGATATGGCATTGATTTTGTGATTGTTGACCAGCATGAAGGCGTTACCCCCTATTCCAAAGCTCTCGGCGTTCATGCTCGTACCCTGGAGATCTACGAGCAGCTAGGTTTAGCGAAACCGGCAGTTGAACAAGGTGCGATCGCCCGCAAAGCACGTCTGCTTAAACGCGGCGCAGTGCGGGCTGAATTCGATTTGTCAAACCTGGGGGCTGGCTTGACAACTTATCCCTATGTGCTGTTCTTAGAGCAAAGCAAGAACGAGCAACTTCTCTACGACTATCTGAAACGGAAGGGTAAGACGGTTGACTGGCAAACTGAACTCGCCAGTTTTGCCCAAACTGAGGAAAAAGTAACCGCGGACGTGAAAACGGCTGACGGCAGATCTCAGAGCATTGAGGCTCAATATCTAGTTGGGTGTGATGGCCCGAAGAGTTCGGTTAGACATCGGCTTGGACTTGAATTCGCAGGCAGCACCTTCGAGCGCCTATTTTATGTGGCCGATGCCCAGATTGACTGGCATTTAAGCCATGATGCGCTTCAGGTTTGTCTATCAAAGGATTCGCTGCTAGTATTCTTTCCACTCAAAGGCGCAAACCGCTATCGAATTGTCGGCACGTTTCCCGAACAGTTCTCCAAGGACGAAGGCGATGTGCTGTATGCAGAAATCGAACAGCGGATTCAGGCAGAAGCAGAATTTGACCTTGACGTTCATGATGTCGAATGGTTCTCAACTTACAAAGTCCATTCGCGCCATGTTAGTTCATTCTCTCAGGGTAGATGCTTTCTAGCCGGGGATGCTGCCCATGTTCATACCCCCGTCGGAGCGCAGGGGATGAACACCGGGATTCAAGATGGCTACAATCTTGCCTGGAAATTGGCGTTGGTTTTAAACCACAAAGCAGACGAAACCATTCTGGAAACATACAATCAGGAGCGGCTGCAAAACGCGAAGCATCTTTTGCAAACCACCGATCGCATGTTTCAAGTTGCCGCAGGCTCGAACTGGCTGCTTGCTTTTTTTCGGATGACGGTTTTACCGCTGGTTGCACCTTATGTGTTCAGGCTCAATCCGGTTAAACATCTCTTGTTTCCGCTGATCTCGCAAATTGGGATTAACTATCGCCATAGTTCGCTCAGCCAACCTGTCGGCGATGGGCCGTTCAAAATCAAAGCTGGGGATCGAATGCCCTATTTTCAGGTCGAAGGTGAAAGTATCTACGACAAGCTCCATCAACCGAAATTTCACCTGCTCATTTTCTCAACTACACCAAGCGATGTTCAACTCTTGAAACTGGAACTTGAAGATCAAGATCCCCAGCTCGTTGATTTCAGCATTATCCCAATTGACCCACAGGTGGCAGCAGTCTTCAATACCAACCAGGCTTTTACCCTGCTCCTGAGACCCGACAACTACATTGCAGTCATTTCAACAGACCCCTCGCTGAACTGGGTCAAACGTTATCTCCAAGAACTTACTACACCCTAGAAATATATGGACACCTTCCTTACACGTTTACAGCGAACCAGGTTTAAGTAAACAATGACCACAACAAGGCAGCGGCTGTTGGATGCCGCAGAACGGGTGATCCGGACAAAGGGATTAGCGGCAGCCTCGACTCGTGAGATTGCTCGTGAAGCGGGCTGCGCCGATGGGACGCTCTATAATCACTTTCGCGATCGCGCCGATTTATTTGTGGCGATCTACTTAGAGGAGCTGCTGCCCGATTATTGGGATGCGCTCTCAAAATTGCCCTATCGGATTGGTGAGGGAAGTGTGCAGGCTCACCTCGAAGAGTTAGCAGAGATTGCCCTTGCGTTTTACTACAAAGCTGCCCCTCTCCGGGCCGCGCTATTTGCGGAACCCGAACTCCTGCAACGCTATCGAGAAGCCCTGATTACCCAAGCTCAGCACCGCCATCAGTCGCGGCCTGCTCCGCTGCTCGCTGCCTATTTGCGGGCGGAACAGCGGCTCGGTCGGGTTTCGGCTCAGGCAAATCCTGCGATCGCGGCTGAGGCATTGTTTGGAACCTGTGCCAGTTATGCCCTCAGGCAGCGCTTTTTTGGGGAAAGTCCAAATGTAGAAGCCGATCGTCAGTTGGTGCAGGAATTGGTGCGATCGCTGATGGAGGGATTGTTACCCCGCTACCCTGCCACTGATGATTGATGAATATTGCTGTTGAGCGCTAAGAAGCTCAAGGTTTACCCGCCAGGAACTGCGCGATCGCAACAGTATCCGAGTAAAACATTTGGGATTCGACAATTCTGCCCTCGCGGTGCTTATAGACGCTGACGGTTGGCGAATCGAGCTTTCTGCTACTGCTCACGTCCAGCCCCTTTAGCCGCCAAAGAACGACAACATACTCACCTGCATCCAGAAAAACGGCATCCATCTTCCTTTCGGCTTCAGATTGGAGGTGATTCCAAGCTTGAGCAGCTCCTTCAATATGTTGCTTTGCCCCTTCCAGACCGTGATGGATGCCACCATAGGGGAGTGACTCGGCATCGCGGATAACAATCTCAGGATCATAAGCGGCCAGCACTCCAGCAACATCGCGTTCTTCAACCGCTTTGAATAGACGGCGAGTATTCTCTAAATTCTCGTATGACATCAGGATTTTCTTCCTTCTACAAAAGAGTTTCAGATCAATTGATATCTTCAGTATGAGGCGATGCGGGAATTCTTCTCTTCAACGTTCTTGCGATCATTTGCCACGTTCTTGCGGTTCCGGTGAGTCATTGCAAAGATATCAGGATTTAGAGTCGGGTCGGCTTAGCCGACCCGACTCTAAATCCTGACTTAAATACCACTACCCAATTGTGCGCTGCGAAAGGACTTTCGGAGTCACACCCACAAGCCGTTGTGCTTGGGTTAAGCCACCTGAGATCGGCTTGATTGGACGCGAAAGAGTGGCAGCTCTTTAGAGCAAGCGATCAATTGTTCTCTGCCGATGCCACTAATCAGCAGCCGTTCCTCGCGATCGCTCATCGCTTCTGCAACAAATTGTGATTTACTCTGCGATCGGTGATGAATAGATAACGGTCAGCCATGCTTAATTAATTGAGTAACTTCCCGCTTTTTGATTTTGGCTTAAATACAATTTTGATAGAAGTACGCCCCTGATTTAAATTTGAACGCCTGAAATCATCAGATCAATTGTGAGCTTATTCTCCAATTGATATTAAATGTAAACAGACAAAACCTGCTTATGTCTTATCTCCAAGAAATTAGCCGAGCAACGCCGGGATATCTGGTGATCCTGCTCGATCAATCGTTTTCCATGTCTTATCCCTTTGGCGCGGAAGCGGGAACCAAAGCTAACGAGTGCGCCAAAGCGGTCAACCGGGTGCTGCGAGAAATCGTTTTAGCCTGTACGGATGGAGACGAAATTAAAAATAGCTGCGATGTCTCGGTCTGGGGCTACGGTCAGATCAAACAACCCGTTGTCAACGCCTTTGCGGCGGAATTGGCGAAGCAGCCCGTGGTCACAATTCAAGAGCTAACCGAGCATTGCCTGCGAGTTGAAACCGTTAAACGAAAAGTTGCGGATGGAGCCGGTGGGTTAGTCGAAATTGACGATCAGTTCCCAATCTGGATTGAATCGGCATCTGTAGGGGAAACGCCAATGGCAGAAGCCTTTGAAATGGCTGCTACTTTAGTTAGTGAGTGGATTGAGGCGCATCCGGCCAGTTTTCCGCCGATCGTGATTAATATTACCGATGGCGAAGCAAACTCGCTGCCATTGGCAAAAGCAGCGGCGGAAGCTTTAACGCAACTGGAGACTAAAGACGGCAAGACTTTGCTGATCAACGCGCATATCTCGGAAGCAGGAGAATCAGAAATCATTCTCCCGTCTTCACCGGAAAAATTGCCCCAGGGAGATCACTACGCTCGATTTTTGTTTGAGCTTTCGAGTGAATTGCCGCCTCTAATGCTGGAACGGGCTGCTGCTTCTGGCTGGAACCCTTCTGCCCGTGCTAAAGGGATGGTCTATAAGGCCAAACTGGAAACCTTGATTCAGCTATTAGAAATCGGGACGAAAGCAGAGTTTCGGGGATAGGCAAATATGGCTCAGAACATGGTAGCGTTCTCACTGCCAAAAATTGGGGAAGCTCATTCCACGAATCAAGACCGCTTCGCCAGGAGTGGAGACGGTCGGTTAATTGCCCTGGCCGATGGGGCAGGGTCTTCTCTATATCCAGGACAGTGGGCTGAGCTGCTGGTCAAATCTTTCTGTCACAGCCCAGATGATCCGATCCAAACCCTGCGGCAGTCCTATCAGGAATGGTTAAAGTTACCCCAAGCGCAATGGCGACAGTATTATCTAGAAAAGCTGCAGTCTCCGAACCGGAAGTGGTGGCAGGGTGGATCGCAACTGAAAGCCTGTGGGTTTTCAACTTTCTTGGGGTTGAGACTAATCGGCGATCGCCAGCAAGGGCAATGGCAAGCGGTTGCAATTGGGGATAGCTGTCTATTCAAGCTTGCAGCCAAAACCCATCATCTGTCTGTCTTTCCTAGCAAAACGGCGCAGTCTTTTAAGTGCACGACCCAATGTTTTGCTAGCCTGCCCGAATATGCTTCGTTTGCACCCCAGTTTGCCGAAGGGGAGTACCAGGCAGGAGATATTTTTTTGCTGGCAACGGATGCACTGTCTCATTGGCTATTGAGCAATTATGAACGGCAAGCTGAAGAGTGGAAACAATGGTTTGGGATCAGAGCGTCAAAGGATTTTACCTATGCGCTGGCTGATCTCCGAAACCAGAAACAAATTCAGAATGATGATACAACGATGATTTTGCTGAATGTCTGCTCTGAAAAGAAGAAGAGTTGTCAAAATACCGACCCGACTCTAGAGCTAAAAACCACTGCTGAATTGCCTCAGATCCAGGCAAAATCGATCCTGACCGCAGCCCGCGAGGAGTGAACCGCCATGCAATACCCCAGTCGTTCTGAATACTGTAGTTCGGTTCGCAATCCTCAGTTTGCCTTCCGTAAAAAAGACCCGCTGACCCGCCTAGAGCGAGACCTCGATTCAAGTTTAGTCATGGGTAAACCGGTCGAGCGGCGTAGCTTTGATGGCACGACCGCGCTCTGGTCTGCGTCGGGCAGTTTTGGGGTTGTGTTTAAGTACGAAACCTTTTCGCCCAGCAAAATTTGGGCCCTTAAATGCTTCTGCCGGAGTAATTTTGAAGTGGTCGATCGCTACAAAAAAACATTGAGCCGGTTAGCCAAAAATCCCTGCGATGCTTATTTTGTTCAGTTTTCCCTCTTAGAAGAAGGAATTCGCGTTCTGGGTCACTGCTATCCCTTAATCAAGATGGAGTGGGTGGAGGGAGAAAATCTCAAAAAATTTCTCAAAACCAATTTAGGTAACAAAAATCTCCTCAGACAATTGGCAGCACTTTTCCTCAAACTATCGAATGATTTTCGAGCTGCCGATATTGCCCACGGCGACTTGCAGCACGGCAATATTTTAATTGTTAACCACTGCAATCAGTTGGCGATTAAGCTGATTGACTACGACAGCCTCTACTTTGCTGGCGATGGCTCAGAGGATAACATCAAAGGCATTGCCGATTATCAGCATCCGCTCAGAGGCTCCCTGAAGAAAAGATGTCGCGAAATCGACTTCTTTTCGCAGTCGGTAATTTATCTCTCGATTTTAGCCTTGGCTGAAAACAGCAATTTGTGGGACATCTATCGGCTGGACGAGCGGGAAGGACTGCTGTTTTCCCGCTTAGACTTTCAAAATCCCCACGGCGCGGCAGTCTTTAAATCTTTATCTCAGCTACCGGCTCCGATTCCGGCTCTGGCCAATCAATTAAAGTCAATTTGTCAGCTCAAAGACTTTGCCAAAATTCCCGCTTTGGCTAAAGTTTTAGGTCAGGAAGAGTCGCTGGCTTTGCCTCGCCAATCATTTAGTGAACTCACTCTTGGCTCTCCGCCCTTAATCAATCCGCGGCTGCTCTGGCAAAAGGGCCGAGATTGGCTGTCTCACAATGCCTCTGCTCAGCCTACCGCAGCAACAGGATCTGCTGCGCCTGACTTAGAGCCAGCTCAGGTCAACCAACCAGCGCAATTGCCGGTACTTGTTGCTCCTGTCCCCGTAGCTGCTGTTCCGATCAATCGATCGCTAGCGCCAAAATCCTTGGGCTGGGACCCACGTCCTTATAAAACAAATTCTCCGCCCAGCCAAATTCCTAAGACTGAGAGTGCGATCGCTCTTTACAAACCCGCGATTGCCCACAATCCAAGTCACTTCCTGCATGAATTGATCGATGGATGGAAGGCAGGACTCCAGAAAGCGGATCAAGATTTCCGGCAAACCTATACTCAGATTTATCGGCAAGGGATTAGACAGGTTGCGGGGTTGCAGTTGAAGTTAGACCAGACGCTGAGAGGAGCGATCGACAAGCTTAGATCTCAGCCGCAAGCGCTAACGTGGACAACCTCAGAGATTACCGCTTATTTTGATTGGTCTGTTGCCTGGTGTCATCAACAGCGCTATCGGTTTCCCAGTCAGTTTCGAGCTGGAATTCATTATTTTAAAGATGAGGCAGGTCAAATTCAGTGGACAAAGCGCGGGATTCGACAGCTACATCGCTTACATGAGGCTCAGCAAACTTTGCCTAGTTCTACAACGTTATTGCTGACCAAAGAAGTTAGTCAAAAATTGCAGGTGGCGCCTGAGCGGATTACCAAGATTAAAGCTAAACACGCTGCTCAATTCTTAGAAGGAAGTCACTATCACACCGATGCCCGAAGGCGATACTACTGGACTTTAGAAGGAATTGCTCAGCTTGAAAAACTGCTGTTTGAACACCCTCCTGAATCTTCAAGCTTATAGGGCAAGCCAAGGACTTCTTGTTAATCCCCGACGCTCAAAGTAAGACTAAATTCATCCGGTTGAGGAAGGCTTGCAGGCGATCGGTTTGGGGCTGAGTCAGCAGATCCCAAGCTGGCCCAGACTCGGCAATTTGTCCTTGGTCAAGAAAGAAAATCCGGGTTCCGACTTCCCTGACAAATTGCAGTTCATAGGTGGCAATCACGATCGTGACGCCCTCTTCGGCCAGGGTTTGAATCACTTCTAAGACCTCCCTGACCATCTCAGGATGAAGAGCGCTGGTGGGTTCGTCAAACAAAAGGATTCTGGGATGCATACAGAGGCTGCGGGCGATCGCCACTCGCTGTTTTTGCCCCCCAGAAAGCTGCTCAGGGTAGGCATTTGCCTTGTCCAATAAACCAACTTTTTGGAGGAAAAACTTGGCAATGTTGGTGCTTTCCTGGGCTGACTGGCGCAACACCTGGCGGGGCGGCAGAGTCAGATTTTCCAGCACTGTTAGGTGGGGAAACAAATTAAACTGCTGAAACACCATCCCCACTTGGCTGCGCAGTTGCCGGAGGTCTGCCGCTTTGAGACTGGGCGGGGTCAAATCAACCCCATTCACAACCAACTGGCCGCTGTCAATGGTTTCTAAGCCATTCCAGCAGCGGAGCAGAGTGCTTTTACCACAGCCCGTCGCCCCAATGATTGCAATTACTTCGCCCCAACCGATCGCCCCACTAATCCGGCGCAGGACTGGCTGAGCGCCAAACCGCTTCTCAATATCAGTAAAAATAATTGCCTGCGTCGCTTGCTTCATATACCAGAGTATGCCCAAAGGGGCTGGCATATTTTTGGCCAACGCTGCTTGGAGATGGCTACCCGCGATCGCCCGCTTTCGATTCGGGAGCAGAAGACGTACTATTTCCTTTGGGAGCAATTGTTGACGGCTATTGATGAGGAATTATGCGGCTGCCTTTGACTTTTGCCTTTCTGGATTACTTTTCTCAGGTGACGCTGTTCAAAATTGGCAGTCAAACGATCACGCTGCTCTGGGTTTTGCGGCTAATTCTGATCTTTGTGCTGCTAGTTGGCGCAGTCACACTGCTCAAGCGATTGCTGAAAGAGCGCTTGCTGGTCAAGCTCGGGATTAGTCCGGGGCATCGAGAAGTGATCTCAACCCTGGTCAGCTACCTTTTGGGGGCCCTGAGCTTTGTGCTGCTGCTGCAAGCCTATGGGATTGATATTATTTCGCTGACCGTGGTCTTAGGCGGTCTCGGCGTAGGGATTGGGTTTGGCTTGCAGGAAATTACCAAAAACTTGGTGAGTGGGATCACCCTGCTGCTGGAAGGCAAGCTTCAGGTGGGAGATTTTGTCGAATTTAATGAAATCTCTGGCTACATCAAAGAAATTTCGCTGCGATCGACGATTATCCGCACCTTTGATGGCGGCGATATTGTCGTGCCCAACAGCAATCTGACCGCCAATCAAGTTTTGAATTGGAGCTACAAAAATTTCACGGGCAAACTGCGGTTGCCGATTGGGGTAGCTTACGAAAGTGACCCGGTTTTAGTCGTTGAAACGCTCTTGAATTCCGCTTACATGCAGTCAGCCGTCCTCCAAGATCCGCCCCCCAAGGTCAACTTTAAGGGCTTTGGCGATAATGCCTTGAACTTTGAACTCTGGGTTTGGGTGAGCCGGATTGACGAAGGACTGTTGGTGAGAAGCGCCCTCAACTTTATCATCGACTACAATTTCCGACGGGCTGGGATTAGAATGCCTTACCCGCAACGAGATTTGTGGCTGCGAAATCCTGAGACGCTGATTCCCCCACCTGTGCAGACAGTTTTGGCTCAGGATCAACTTCCTGGCGTACCTACGATGCTTGCCCAGCCTGCAAGTTCTTCTCTAGGCGATTTACTCCGACAAGTCCCCTATTTTCGCAGTTGCTCAGATTTGAACCTGTTAGAAATTATTGAGGCAGGCTACCGCAAGACCTTGCCTGAATCAGAAATGCTGTTTCAGGAAGGAGAGACTGGAACAGCAATGTATATTCTACTGTCGGGTAAAATTGAATCTTTTTCGCGCCAGTTGAATCAGAAAATTAGAACCTATGGGCCGGGAGATTTTTTTGGGGAAGTGCCAATTATGCTAGGAGTGCCTTACTTGTCGTCAACGCAAGCAATAGAATTGACCAGCCTGTTTGTGATTCCAAAACAGAATCTAGAACGACTGCTGCGATCGCGCCCCTTTGTGGCAGAGGTTTTAGCTCAAGAAATGGCCCGCGAGAAAGAATTCTATTCGCCGATTCGCCAGCAGCTAGAAGACTTGGGTCTACTGGATATGAACCGCAACGGCAATGACCTAGTGGCTTGGCTGCGAACTCGACTCCAAAAGCTCTTTTCAATTTAAAAACTCTTCAATTTGAGCCCTCTTCAATTTGAGCACTCACTGAATGGGCAATCGGTTGATGTCTTTGTTACAGCCAATCACCACCATCAGGCAATCTTTTTGTAAGCGCAGATGCGGGCTGGGGTTGATTTCAAATTTTTTGTCGCAGCTCACAGCTAGCAAATTCAAACCATAGCGATTTCTTAACTCCAGTTCGGCAATCGTCCGCCCGTGAAATTCCTGCGGAATTACAACTTCGACAATGCTGTGATCAGGGTCTAGCTCAAACCGATCGAGAATTGACGGCTTGGTTAGCGATCGGGCTAAGACGCATCCGGCTTCAAATTCGGGGTAGACAACCCGATCGGCACCCACTCGGCACAACAGCTTGCCATGAATTTCAGTTGAGGCTTTGGCAACGACGTTTGCGACGCCAGCTTCCTTCAGGTTGAGGGTTGTGATAATGCTCTCTTGCAGATAATTGCCGATCGCCACTATTACCGTTTCAAACTCAAAAATGCCTGCCTGCCGAAGCGCCGCTGGGTCAGTGGAATCTAGCTCAAAGGCATGGGAAACAATTCGATCAGCCGTGATTTGGGCGACTCGCTTTTCATCAATATCTGTGCCTAACACCTCATAGCCCAGCGTATGCAGCGTTTGGCAAACCCCGCGACCAAACCGCCCTAGCCCGATCACAGCAAATTGCCGATTGCTTTTGCGGATGCCATTCAGAAAATCTAAAGACGGTAGGTTCACTTGGACACCCATGCTCCCTGCGTAAAGTTAAAAAATCTGTCTCCCTTACTTTCAATCCTAGGCTAAAAACTTAGCCTACCCAACCAGCAGGTTTTCCTCTGGATAACTAATGGAGCTAGGGCGGGGATCACCCAGCACGGCTGCCATCAGTAATAGAATCCCGACCCGGCCGATGTACATGGTTGCGACTAGCACTAGCTTGGCTAGCGGAGTCAGCGCAGCAGTAATGCCAGTTGAGAGACCGACAGTGCCAAAGGCAGAAACCACCTCAAACAGGACGCGAATAAAGTCCACCTTTGGGTCAGAAATTGCAATCAGCGTGGTCGCGCAAATCACGGTCGCAACCGAGCCAACTGCAACCCCGACGGCTTTCAAAATCAACGATAAAGGCACGTGCCGCTCATACATCAGCACTTCCTCCTTGCCTTGCAGAATCGTTTTCGTCACACTGGTCATCACCCGCATGGTGGTTGTTTTAACCCCGCCAGCCGTCCCGCCTGGACTGCCGCCAATAAACATCAGGGCAATGATGATGAATAAGGCAGCGTTAGTCATTAGACCAATATCCACTGTGTTAAATCCAGCAGTTCTGGCGGTGACTGATTGAAACCAAGCCACCATCAGGCGGGTGCCAACATCCATTGAGCCATAGAGTTCATAATTGCGGCTTTCTGTGGCTAGCAGGGTAAGTGTGCCCAGAAACAACAACATTAATGTAGTGCTAGTTGCAACTTTGAAGTTGAGAGAAAAGATCATAAACTCTGGCTTGCGGGCGAGCACAGCCCGCAGCCAAAGGTACAACTCAAAAATCACTTCATAGCCAATCCCGCCAAAAATAATCAACCCAGGAATCACCAAATTGAGCACGACCGAGGACTGATACCCAATCAGATTGTCAGAGAATAAGCTGAAGCCAGCATTATTCCAGGCGCTCACACTGTGGAAGGTTGCTAGCCATAGTCCTTGTAGCCAACCGTACTTCGGGGCAAAAACAGTTAACAAAAGGAAAATTCCGCTAATTTCAAACAGCAACGTGGTGGCAATAATCGATCGCACCACCTGAGCCGCCCCTTGAATCCCGCTGCGATCGAGGGCTTGTTGAAGGGCAATTTTATCTTTGAGGTTAAATTTTCGCCCGATTAACAGCAATAAAAAGGTGGTTGCTGTCATGTAGCCCAAGCCTCCCACCTGAACCAATGCCATGATAAAAAACTGACCCACAGGCGAGAAGTGCGTGGCGGTGTCAACCACAATATGACCCGTGACGCAGACGGCTGAAGTGGAGGTAAACAGGGCGACGATCGGCGCATTCCAGGTGCCATTTGCGGTCGAAATCGGCAACATCAGCAGCAGTGTGCCAGCTAAAATTACGGCAATAAAGCCAAGGCAAATTGTTCTAGAGACTGTCATTCACGTTAGGCTTGGTGTCGAAAAACTGATGATTAATACTCACGGATGCTTGATGCTTTCTCCTTATGTCCAAAGTCAGACCTTACAATAACTCAAGCAATATTGGCAGATGGCTATGACTTCAACCCTTGAGAAACAGATTCAGCAATTTTACGATGCTTCTTCCGGCCTGTGGGAACAGATTTGGGGAGAGCACATGCACCACGGCTATTATGGCCCCCAGGGTCAACAGCGCAAGCAGCGCCAGCAAGCTCAAATCGACCTGATTGAAGAATTGCTGCAATGGTCGCAAGTGAGCCAAGCTGAACACATTCTGGATGTTGGCTGTGGAATTGGTGGCAGCTCTCTTTATCTGGCCGGACGATTTGCCGCCAATGTGACTGGGATTACCCTCAGCCCTGTCCAAGCCGAGCGGGCTACGCAGCGGGCCAGAGCTGCTGGCCTAGCGGCTAGGGTTGACTTTCAGGTTGCCAATGCCTTAACCATGCCCTTTGCGGACGATCGCTTTGACCTGATTTGGTCCCTCGAAAGTGGCGAACACATGCCCGACAAGCAAAAGTTTTTGCAGGAATGCTGTCGGGTGCTCAAACCTGGTGGCAGCTTGATCTTTGCAACTTGGTGCCATCGTCCGCTGGATGTTGGATCTGGCGGGATGCTGACGGTGGCTGAACAAAAGCAACTGGCCGAAATTTATCGCGTCTACTGTCTGCCCTACGTGATTTCCTTACCGGAGTATGAGCAGATTGCCCAAGCTTTACCCCTCACCAATCTCCGCACCGCCGACTGGTCAGCCGAGGTTGCCCCCTTCTGGGAGATTGTGATTGACTCTGCCTTTAACCCTGCTGCCCTCTGGGGCATTCTCACCGCTGGCTGGCAAACGATTGAAGCTGCCCTGTCCTTAAGCCTAATGTCCACTGGCTATCGGCAGGGCTTGATTCGCTACGGCTTACTGTGTGGAACTAAAGTTTAAGCGAGTTGGCAGTGCTTACCCTGTTCCGAGACAGCGACTATCTGCTGCTGGGGATGGCCTTCATCCTGGGCTTATTGGTCGCGGGAAATGGCTGGTATGTGGCTGGCTTAACAGGATTAGCTCTGGGCTTAGCAATTTTGCGCTGGCGATCGCTGCTGTGGTTTCGAGTTTGGCGATCGGCTCCTGTGACCCAGACATGGCTCATGGCGGCGGGCGTGGTTTTGCTGGCGGTGCTCTACTTTTATCTGCGAGTGCCCCAGCCAGCGGCGAATGATATTAGTCGCGTCATCCCGCGCTTGGCGGCGATCGCTGGCGATCCGACTGTGACCGTGACGGGCACCATTAGCGATACGCCGCTGCTAACCCGCAGCGGTAAACTACGCTTTTTTCTGGAGTGCGATCGCTACCACGTCTTAGCAGAGCCAGATCAACCCGTCAGCCTGAGTGGCACGGCGGCAGGCAAACTTTACGTGACCGTGCCGCCCAGTCAAGCTAAAGGGATTCATCCTAGTCAGACGGTGGCGATTAGTGGGCTACTGTATCAGCCTAAGCCCAGCCGTCAGCCCCGGTTTTACCAGATGTTTGACTTTCAGAAGTATCTGCGCTCAGAAGGTGCATTTGCTGGGCTGGCAGGGCGAAAGCTAAAAGTGTTGGAGCAAGGTTCAACTTGGGGCTGGTGGGCGGTCCGAGAGCGAATTTATCAAGCCCAACTGCAAGCCTTGGGCACACCAGCCGGGCCGGTCTTAAGCGCTATGGTTTTGGGCAGTCGGGCGGTGCCAATTCCGTTCGAGGTCAGCGATCGGTTTCGGCGGGTGGGGTTGGCCCATGCTTTGGCTGCGTCTGGGTTTCAAACCTCGCTGATTTTAGGAGCGGTGCTGGCGATCGCCCGTCCGCTGGCAGATCGAACTCAGTTGGTGGCCGGTGGCACTGCCCTGCTGCTGTTTGGCGGGCTGAGCGGGTTTGCTCCCTCAGTAATGCGGGCGGTGTTAATGGGACTCGCTGGCCTGGTGGGATTGCTCGGTAATCAAAAGCTTAAGCCAGTCCCGATGCTGCTGCTGATTGCCATCCTGATGCTAATCGCGAATCCGCTTTGGATTGAAGATTTGGGCTTTCAGTTCAGCTTTTTGGCAACGTTGGGGCTGATCGTCACCTCGCCCAGCTTGGTCAGAGCCTTAGACTGGCTACCGCCAGTGGTTGCGACGCTGATTGCCGTGCCAATGGCGGCCACCCTCTGGGTCTTGCCTGTCCAACTGGCAGTGTTTGGTGTGTTTCCGCCCTACGGCTTATTGGCCAACATCACGACCACCTTTTTGCTGTCGGTGATGACGATTGGTGGGTTTATCAGTGGACTGGCGGCCCTCATTTGGCCAATGCTGGGCGGCTGGCTGGCCGGGTTGATGTACTTTCCAACCCGGGGCTTGCTCTGGCTGGTGCAATTTTTTAGTCAACTGCCGGGTAGTTCGCTGGCGATCGGGGCGATCGCCGGTTGGCAAATCGTGATCCTGTATGGGCTAATCTTTGGGGTTTGGCTAATCCCGTGGTGGCAGCGACGCTGGAAGTTAGCCGTTGGGCTGAGCTTAGGGCTGGTGCTACTGCCGTTTCTGCACGTCCAAACCGCCGCCTTTCGGGTCACGGTCTTAGAGACAACCCAGCCGCCGATCATGGTGATTCAACAACCGGGGGCAAATATTGTGATCAACAGCGGTAATGCCAGTACGGCCGCCCAGTCGGTCAGTGCGTTTTTAGCCTTGCAGGGAGTGAATCAAATTGATTGGGCGATCGCCAGCGATCGCACCTCCAGTCACCAAGGCGGTTGGGCAGAACTCCAGAAGCGCTTGCCGATTCGGAATTTCAGTCAAGTTCCGACCGCCCGCAGCGACCCGGACTATCGGGCGATGCTGCAAGCGCTGCCAGCCCAAGTGACGCGGCAACCTTTGGCGTTAAACCAAGAAATCGCGGTTGGCTCAACTCGGATCAAGCTACTGCGGACTGACCCGACCCTGCTGCAAATCCAGATTAGCGCTCAGCAATGGCTATTAGTCAGCGATCCAATCGGTTCGGCTGGGCAGGCAATTTGGCTGCGATCAGCAAATCTACCGCCAATTGATGTGCTGTGGTGGTCAGGGCGGAATTTTCAGCCAGAGTTAGTGTCGCTTCTCAAGCCGAAAGTCGTGATTCTCTCTAGTTCTAGAATCGAGCCTGCGGTTTTAGCCCAACTGCAAGCCGCCAAAATTCAAGTCTTTTGGACTGAGCGGGATGGAGCGATCCGCTGGACTCCTCAGCAGCAATTTGAGGCCAACTTTGAGCCAGCGAGTTTGTGATCAATCTGTATGTTTAGACTGAGATCCTGCTGGGATAAGATTTTAGTCAATTGAACCCTGACTTTTGCTAAGCATCGTGGATTAAATAAGATCCAGAATTAAGCTATCTGCGGCTTAGCCGTGTAATTCCACTTTGGCAGGTAAGCATCAAAAACGATTTCCATCGATTCCTTAAACTCCTGGGTGACTTTTCGCCCCGTTTGGTACGCCTTATCTAATACCGTAGCCAAGACATTCAGACCCGTTTTAGTTTTGGCTTTACCCATCAAATCTTTTTCCAGTCCAGCTTGATTCCGCCGCAGCTCAAATCCTTGGAAAACCTGATCAGCAACACGCGATCGCAAATTAGCCTACGCAGTCGAACCAGCTCATCGAATCCGCTGCCGCCCCCTGGCGGATTGCCCGCCACCCGCTCCAATTCTCTCCAACAGCTCTACCAAGTGTTGATTAGACCTCTTGCAAAAGTCAGCTTACTGCCTCTGGTAATTGCTCAGTGAGAGCAAGCTCATAGTTGTACAGCCCTGCAATCAAATTGAAGCGCAGTCCAAAACGCTTTCTGCGATTGCGATAGC
>JAESGK010000164.1_pt1 | contig 56074 bp, 55 predicted proteins | sample 9269681 | NCBI WGS metagenome assembly JAESGK01 (sample SAMN14515347, study PRJNA621673) | algae metagenome | isolation source: Timaviella obliquedivisa GSE-PSE-MK23-08B and co-occurring heterotrophs from... | place: USA: Grand Staircase Escalante National Monument, Utah | collected 2006-08-15
TCGCGCAGATCTCTCGAATACGGTCGTGCCATCCAGGCTGGCCTCCCAAAACCAGTAGATAGCTTGAATCAGATTCTTGACCGATTGGGAATCCCAATCGATTCCTTCCAACAGAGATACGCTCTAGAACGGGATGATACCAGGTTGAGTCGGATCGGGGGAGCGCGCCACTCCAGTGGCGCTCATGCCATGGTCCTTGGGACCGCGAGCCTCCGGCTCACTCGGAGTCATGAGCGAGCCGGAGGCTCGCGGTCCCAAAAACATGAGCGTCTCTGGAATGGCGCGCTCCCTTGAACGAATGTTCAGGTTTGTATTCCTCATCTTTCTCTAGGCTCCGAGATCCGAGGCGACGGCGCGGCGCTGTTCGGCGCTCACCTGGACGTCGGCGCCAAACCACGCCTTGAAGCCCATCCGGCCCTGATGCAGCAGCATGCCGAGGCCGTCGACACGGCGATTGCCGCGCGCGCGGGCGGCGGCGAGGAGCTTCGTCTCGAGCGGGATGTAGACGATGTCGTTCACCACCGCGTCCGTGGGCAGCCTGGCGAGATCGATCTCGAGCGGCGGCTTGCCGGTCATGCCGAGTGCTGCCGTGTTGACCAGCAGCGTCGCGCCGTCGAGCCTCTCCGAGCGCTCGTCCCAGCGTTCGATGGCGATGCGGCGGCCGTCATGCGGCGTGAAGGCGAGGCCGAGCTGGATGGCGCTCTCCTGCGTGCGGTTGATCAGGCGCAGCTCCGGCACGCCTGCATCCATCAGGGTCGCCACGACGGCACGCGCGGCGCCGCCGGCGCCCAGGACGACGACCGGGCCCGCGTCGGCTTTCCAGTCCGGCGCGCTGGCGTGGAGATGAGCGAGGAAGCCGAAGCCGTCGCTGTTGCGGCCTTCCAGCGTGCCGTCGGCCTGCTTGATCACGGTGTTGACCGCGCCGATCCGCGCCGCCGCTGGATCGATGCGGTCGAGCAACGGCATGATGTCGATCTTGTGCGGCAGGGTGAGGTTGCAGCCGCGCGCGTTGCGCGTTTTACGCAGGAAGGCGACCAGCTCCTCCAGCGCTTCGCGCCTTGGCTCGACCGGCAGGCGGCCATAGTGGCCGTCGATGCCGTGCTGCTTCAGCCAGTAGCCGTGCAGGGCGGGAGAGCGCGACTGGTCGACCGGCCAGCCGACGATGGCTGCGAATGGCCGGCCGCGCGCCTCGGCGAGCAGAGTGTCGTAAGCGCTCATGCCGCTTTCTCCAGGCCGATGCCATGGTCTGCCAGAAACGACAGCAGCGGCAGCAGAGGCAAGCCGAGGATGGTGAAGTAATCGCCATCGACGCGGCTGAAGAGATGCGCGCCCAGCCCTTCGAGCTGGTAGGCGCCGACCGACGTCGTCACCTGCTCGCCGGCCTGCGCCAGATAGGCGTCGATGAAAGAGTCGGTGAACGGTCGCATGGTGAGCCGCGCGCGCTCGTTGCAATGCCATAGGCGCACGCCGGCACGCGCCACCACCACGGACGAACAGAGTTCGTGCGTCTGGCCGGCGAGCGCCAGGAGCTGCTGGCGGGCGGCGGCCAGGGTCGGCGGCTTGTCGAACTGCCGGCCGTTGCAGGCCAGCGTCGAATCGGCGCCGATCACCATCGCCGCGGGATGTCGCGCCGAGACCCGCTTTGCCTTGAGTTCGGCCAACGTCTCGGCGACATCCCGTGGCGACGCGCGTTCGCCGAGCAGGCTCCGCTTCACCTCGTCCTCGTCGATGCCGGACGGTTCGATCTCGAAGACCAGTCCGGCGTTGGCGAGGAGCTGGCGCCGCGAGGTGCTGGCGGAGGCGAGGATGAGTGCGGGGACGGGCATGATCGGTGACGCTTACGCGGGTTCGAGGCGGTACAGGCCACCATTATTGACGTGGGTGACGACATAGAGGAGCCCGTCGGGGCCCTGACGCACGTCGCGGATATAGGGAAGACGATCCACGAGCAACCGCTCTTCGCCGCGGTAGCGCTCGCCGTCGAGCTCGATGCGGAACAGCGCCTCGTTCGACAATGCGCCGGTGAAGACCGAGCCTCGCCAGCCCGGGAAACGCTGGCCGGTGTAGAAGCAAAGCCCCGAGGGCGAGATCGACGGCACCCAGACGCGCACTGGGTCCTGCAGGCCGGGCAGGCTCTTGTTGTCGCTGATCTTGGCACCGCTGTAGTCGATGCCGTGGGTGACGAGCGGCCAGCCGTAGTTGGCCCCGGCGATCAGCAGGTTGAGTTCATCGCCGCCACGCGGCCCATGCTCGACCAGCCACATCCGGCCGCTGTCGGGATTCATCGCCAGGCCCTGCGGGTTGCGGTGGCCGTAGCTAAAAATCTCCGGCCGGGCGCCGGCCCGGCCGACGAAGGGATTGTCCGAGGGCACCGTGCCGTCGTCGCGCAGGCGGATCACCTTGCCGCCGAGATCGCCGAGATCCTGGGCACGGCGCATCTGGTAGCGCTCGCCCGTCGTCACGTACATCAAACCGTCCCGGTCGAAGGCGATGCGCGAGCCGAAATGCAGGCCGCCCGAGGTGCGCGGCAGGGCCTCGAAGATCGGTGTCACGTTGCGCAGGCCGCCGTCGGTGAACTCGGCCCGCGCCACCACGGTGGCGGCACCCCCGGCGCCTTCGGCCGAATAGGACAGGTACAGGACGCGGTTGCGCACGAATTCCGGATGCAGGCAGACGTCGAGCAGGCCACCCTGGTTGCTGGCATAGACCTTCGGCACGCCGCCGAGCGGCGTGCGCTCCAGCCTCCCGCTGGAGAACAGGCGCAGGCGGCCGGGCCGCTCGGTGATCAGCAGCCGCCCGTCGGGCAGGAAGGCGATGCTCCAGGGCTGCTCGAGGTCGCGGCTGAGCGTCGCCAGGCGGTACGCAGCCTTGGCGCTCCGGGTGACGTCCTGCGCCTGGACGCCAGTCGGCATGGCGGTGGGCGCGGCGAGCCCCGAGGCAGTTGCAGCGGCGAGGAAACGACGGCGGTACATAGACCCTCGTGACAGCAGGGATGTGTGCCAGCCTCCTGCCGATCCGGCCGGGCTGGCGCGCGGGATGCCGGTCACTATACTCGACCGCCGCTACCGGCCCCATAACCGTAAGGGGACTTTCCGTGACCGATCGCTTCCGATCGAGCGCGACATGGAACGGGCCCAGCAGGCACGCCGCCGAATAGCTGACTGGTTTCAAGGGAGAGAGAAGAGATGTCCAAGTCCATCCTGATGCACGAGAACGGTGGCCCGGAGAAGTTGCAGCTTCACGACGTCGAGGTCGGCGCGCCCGGTCCCGGCCAGGTGAAGATCCGCCACACCGCGATCGGCCTCAATTTCATCGACGTCTATACGCGCTCGGGCCTCTACGCGACGCCGATGCCGAACGCGGTGGGCCGCGAGGCGGCCGGCGTTATCGTCGCGGTCGGGCCGAAGGTGCGCGGCTTCAAGAAGGGCGACCGCGTCGCCTATTGCGGCGTGCTGGGGGCCTACTGCCAGGAGCGCCTGATGGGCGTCGACCAGCTCGTGCACGTGCCCAAGGGCGTGAGCGACGAGCAGGCCGCGGCCATCATGCTGAAGGGCATGACCACGGAGTATCTCGTCGACCACACCGCCAAGGCATGGCTGAAGAAGGGCGACACCATCCTGTTCCATGCCGCCGCCGGCGGCGTCGGCCTGCTGTTCGGCCAATGGGCCAAGGCACGTGGTTACAAGGTGATCGGCACCGTGTCGTCGCCCGAGAAGGCCGCCCTTGCCAGGAAGAACGGCTACAAGTGGACGATCGACTACAGCAAGGAAAACATCGTCGAGCAGGTGATGAAGATCACCAAGGGCAAGAAAGTGCCGGTCGTGTTCGACGGCGTCGGCAAGGATACCTGGGCCGCCTCGCTCGATGTCCTGCAGCCGCGCGGCCTGATGGTCTCGTTCGGCAATGCCTCGGGCGCCGTGCCGCCGCAGTCGGTCGGCATTCTCAACGCCAAGGGCTCGCTCTATCTCACACGGCCGAGTCTCGGCGCCTACACCGCCACGCGCGCCGATCTCGAAGCCTCGGCCAGGTCGCTGTTCAAGATGGTCAAGAGCGGCAAGGTCAAGATCGCCATCGACCAGCGTTATCCGCTGGCCGAGGCCGCGCAGTCGCATATCGATCTGGAGAGCCGCAAGACGACGGGCCAGACGATCCTGGTGCCCTGACGCCGGCGAGGCGTCTTCGCGGATGGTCATCGTCGGACTGACCGGATCGATCGGCATGGGCAAATCGACCGCGGCCAAGATGCTGCGGGAGATGGGCGTGCCCGTGTACGACGCCGATGCCGCCGTCCACGCGCTGCAGGCACCGGGTGGGGAGGCGCTTCCCGGCATCGAGGCGGCGTTCCCCGGTGTCGTGAAGGCGGGCGTGCTCGATCGCCAGGCGTTGGGTGCGCGTGTCTTCGGCAACAAGGCCGCACTGCGCCAGCTCGAGGCGATCGTTCATCCCCTCGTGGGCCAGCGGCAGAAGGCATTTCTGCGCCGCGCGGCACTGGCCGGCGAGAAGCTGGTCGTGCTCGATATCCCCTTGCTGTTCGAGGGCCTGGGCGAGCGCCGCGTCGATGCCACCCTGGTGGTGAGCGCGCCGGCCTTCCTGCAGCGCCGCCGTGTCATGGCCAGGCCCGGCATGACGGCGGAGAAGCTCGACGGCATCCTGCGCCAGCAGGTGCCGGATGCCCTGAAGCGCCGCAAGGCCAGCATCGTCGTCCCGACCGGGTTGGGGCTGGCACCGACGCGGGCCGCTTTGGCCGCCGCCGTCGCTCGGTTGCGACAGCATCCCGGCCGCTTCTGGCCGCCCAATCCATGGCGGGAACGATTCACAGGCCAGCTCGCACGCGCCCGTCGCAAATAGGCTAAACGGTCGGGATGCGTGAAATCGTCCTCGACACCGAGACCACCGGCCTCGATCCGCAAGCGGGCCACCGCATCGTCGAAGTGGGCTGCCTGGAACTGGTGAACATGGTCGCCACCGGCATCACCTTCCATTGCTACTTCAACCCCGAGCGCGACATGCCGACCGGCGCGCTCGACGTGCACGGCCTCACCGAGGATTTCCTGTCCGACAAGCCGCTGTTCGGCGACAAGGCCGACGAGCTCATGGCCTTCCTGGGCGATGCCCAGCTCGTGATCCACAACGCGCAGTTCGACCTGGGCTTCCTCAACGCCGAGCTGGAACGTGCGGGCAAGGCCCGGATCGCTAACCCCTATGTCGACACCGTGTCGATGGCGCGGCGCAAGTTCCCCGGCCAGCGCGCCAGTCTCGACGCCCTGTGCGAGCGCTTCGGCATCGACAATGCGCACCGCACCAAGCACGGGGCGCTGCTCGACTCGGAGTTGTTGGCCGAGGTCTACCTGGAGCTGAGTGGCGGGCGGCAGCGCGATCTTGGCCTCGCACCGGAGATGGCGGGCACGGCCTCGGACGGCATATCGGCGCCGAACAACCGGCCGGTACGACCGGCCCGGCCGCATCCCGTCGGTGCGGCCGAACGCGCGGCCCATGCCGAGTTCCTGAAGAAGCTCAGCGACCCGCTCTGGCTGAAGGCCTGAGAGCCTCCAAGTGCTGGCACTGCCAGCACTTGCTCACGCAGACGTGATGTGCAGTTTCAGCAGGTTTATGGTATGGATTCTGCCAGGCTGACGCTTAATCTGCGTCGGCCTTTTCTTTGGCCTTTTTCGTGACCATGCCCCGCCCGGCGTGAGGCTCTGCACAAGAACCCCGATCTGCACAAAAAGTCCAAAGGCCGCACAAAAATCCCGGGCGGTGAGACTGAGCGGTCAGTCCGCCCGGGCGTCGATTTCGGCGCGAATATCATCCAGACGTTTGCCGCCATACGTCCATTCCCATGGGCCGGAAGCGCTGGCCCATTCATAGCCCAGACCTTTCAGCGCCTGTAGGGCTGCGTCTGAGAGGGTGGTCTGATCGCCGTTGAAGAGGACTTTGTTCGAATCATCTACGGTCGTGCAGATGATGGTCGGGTCTTTCTCCAACTTGAGTTCGGTGCCCGGCTTCATATCAATCATGGACAGTCGGAAGCGGGTACGCCTCTTGAGGACCTCGACATCGGACTTGTCCTCGTCGGTAGGAAGCTCTGCCTGCCCGAGGCGAACTTCACGTTTCGCGGCCAGCAGCAGGGCTGCTTTCGCCCGCTCTGGAGCAAGTGTGAAAAACTCTCGCCGCTTGTTCAGGCGCTGGCCGCCGAACGCTTCGTGAAGCTGGGCCTCGACGAACTTCGAGTTTTCGACCTCGGCCGCGTAGAACAGTTCGAACGGCACCGGCACCCCGGTTGTGAACAGTCCGTAGATTCGTGAGGCTAAGTCATCGCCGGTACGCCCGATCTTGACGAGGCCTGGCATCGCCTCATTCACCAGCAAGTATACAACTTCACCCATCGTTCTCGGCCCCCCACGAGTCCCCTTGGACTAATCGCACTTTAGCGGCACATCTTTCCCTAGTCGAAGTTCGCGGCGATGTGCGCTCCGCACCGAGACTGCGATGACCAATGAAGTGTTCTGCAAGGTTCTGGCGCACAACGTCTGCTGCCTGATCCAAGCGTGCACGAGTTTGGCATCGACTTGGATTTCAGGCCGAGGCTGGTGGGCTGAGGGTGCACACCTTCGGGTTGCAGTCTGTCACTTCTCAGGCCACGATCCCCTCCAACAACAGGGAACACAGATGGCGCTGCCAAAGCATCTCGACACATTTGTCACCGATAACATCGTCATCAAGCCACAACTCGCGTTCCATAACCGTACAGCGGAGACATGAACGAACTGCACATCGGTCGCCTGTTTTCCGCCGAACTCCAATTCCGTTTGGCATCGGCGGTCCAACTAGCGGTTACAATGGGCGAACAGCCAATCGATTTGCCGATCCAATGGTCTCACGGCAAGCACGTTGTGGAGTACAAAGAAATAGCGCTGCGACCGGACCAAGCGGATTTTGCTGCTCAAGGGTTGCAGCGATCCGCGACATTTCAGATGGCGGTCGTAATGAGAGACGCCATTGCGGCGATAGTTCCCAATGCAAAAGATCACCCCACTTTCGATATTCGCTCGGCGTTTCAAATCTCACGCCTGATCCGCAATGCATTTTCTCACGGACCGATCAGCCCCATATGGTCAATCGAATCGATCTACGAGGGACAAACGTTCTCAGTCAGCAACATCATCACGTTGGACACTACAGGGTTGAACGGCAAACCATTCGACTGGACGCACTATGGAGGCCCACTGGCCTTGTTGCGGCTCTATCAGTTCGTACGTTTCGAGATACTCGGGGACACCGGCAAGAAGCCCTCGGAACGCGTCGTAGAGGATCCAAAGATCAAATACTATCAGCAAGGTCCCCTGATCCTGCGCAAGGTCGATGATTGAGAAGGCCTTTTTGTGCAGAACCGCGCGCTGCACAAAAACTCAGGATTTCGGGTGTGTGTGCAAAGCCCCCGGCGTGAGGAGATTTTCCGACACGGTTCGCATTCTTCGACACGCAGGTGTCGGAAAACGGCCGGCGAAAAGTCTTGCCGATCAACGCCTTGAATTTTCCGACAGGATTTTCCCGACACCGGGGCGTCGGCAAAAAGCCTCGGCGAGCTGGCGCTTCTGCTCTACGCGTGGCCGACCGGGCCGTCGGCGACGCCGGGCATCCGGCCGCCGTTGGCTTCGAGCTGCTGGCGGTAGAGCGCCACGAAGTCGACCGGCGCGATGTTGAGCGGCGGGAAGCCCGCCTCGCGCGTGGCGTTGGCCACGACGGCGCGGGCGAACGGGAACAGCAGGCGCGGCGTCTCGATGAACAGCAGCGGCCCGTAGGCCTCCTGCGGCAGCTCGCCCAGGGAAACGGTGCCGGCATAGACCAGCTCGAGCATGAACAGCGGCTCTTTCTCGGGCGTCTGGGCGCTGGCCTCGATCGTGAGCGCGACCTCGAAGGTCTTGGCGTCGAACTGGCGGTTGGTGACCTGGACGTTGAGCGTGAGCTGCGGCTGCGTCTGCTCGATCAGGCTCTGCGGCGCGCGCGGATTCTCGAAGCTCAGGTCCTTGATGTACTGGCCGTGCATGGTGAGCGGGGCAACCGCCTGGGGCTGTTCGGGGGCCGGCGGGGCGGGCGGGGGCGTCGTCATGGCGTACTTTCACTCGGTTGGGCTTTAGGGTTCGACGGCGCGGGCGGTACCATGCAGGGCTGCAGTGCACAAGGCGCGGGCAGGCGCGTTGCCGAGGCAATTGCCAAGGGTCCTGCCGTTGGCGATGATAAACCCTTCTGATTGTGGGATTTGCGCGGATATGGATCGGTCTCTTGTGCGGCCTCTCGTCGGCATTTCCGCCTGTCTCAAGGAGAATGGGCGGGGCGGCTGGCATCACACCGTGGGGGAGAAATACGTTCAGGCCGCGATCCGCGCCGTCGGCGCCCTGCCGGTCCTGATCCCGGCCATCGGACCGGAACTGGGCGATGACGCCGCCACGACCGACGCTCTCGACCGGCTGCTGGAGACGCTGGACGGCGTGCTGCTGACCGGCAGTCCTTCCAATGTCGAACCGCATCATTACGGCAAGGAAAGCCGGCCGGGCACGGCCCACGATGCCGCCCGCGACGCCACCACCCTGCCGCTGATCCGGCACACGCTCGATCGCGGCGTACCGCTGTTCGCGATCTGCCGCGGCCTGCAGGAGGTCAACGTGGCGCTGGGCGGCTCGCTGCACCAGCTCGTGCACGAAGTCGACGGCCGGCGCGACCATCGCTCGCCCAAGTCGTCAGATATGGATGTGAATTATGCGCCGGCGCACGACATCGACGTCGTCGAGGGCGGGCTGCTGCATCGCCTGCTGGGCGAACGACGGGTGCGGGTGAATTCGCTGCACGCCCAGGGCGTCGATGTGCTGGCGCCGCGCCTCAGGGTCGAGGCGACATGCTGCGAGGACGGCCAGGTCGAGGCGCTGAGCGTGCCCGACGCGCCGGGCTTTGCGCTCGCGCTGCAATGGCACCCCGAATACAAGGCGCTCGAGAATCCAGTCTCCATGAAGGTGTTCGGCGCTTTTGCCGCGGCGTGCCGCGCCCGTGCAGCGGCGCGGCTGGCGCCCATGCGCGCCGCCGCCGAGTAGCCCAGATGGCTGCACCTGCCAGCCGCAATAACGCCCGCCGCGATTTCTACGAGCGCATCGGCGGCCTCTCGATGGCGCCGCTGTGGGAGTCGTTGCACCAGCTCGTGCCGCCGCAGCCTGCGCCCAAATACCAGCCGGCGAGCTGGGACTACGACAAGGTGCGGCCGTTCCTGATGGAATCGGGCACGCTGATCACCGCCAAGGAAGCGGTGCGCCGCGTGCTGATCCTGGAGAATCCGGCGATGCCGGGCAGCGCCTGCATCACGCCGACGCTTTATGCCGGCCTGCAACTCATCCTGCCGGGCGAGGTGGCGCCCGCCCATCGCCACACCCAGTCGGCGCTGCGCTTCATCGTCGAGGGCGAGGGTGCCTACACCGCCGTCGACGGCGAGCGCACGATCATGCACGAGGGCGACTTCGTCATCACGCCAACCTGGACCTGGCACGATCACGGCAACGATTCATCGAAGCCCATGGTGTGGCTGGATGGCCTCGACATCCCGCTGGTGGCGATGTTCAACGCAGGCTTCGCCGAGAACGGCGAGACCGACGAGCAGGTCGTCACCACGCCAGAGGGCACGTCCGACGCCAAGTTCGCCAGCGGTCTCCTGCCGGTCGACTGGAAACCGGCACGGCAGACCTCGCCGATCTTCAACTATCCCTACGCCCGCACGCGCGAGGCGCTGCAGGGCCTCGCCAAGGCGGGGGCGCCCGATGCCTGCCACGGCCACAAGCTGCGCTACGTCAATCCGGCGAGCGGCGGCGCGCCGATCGTCACCATGGGCACCTACATGCAGCTCCTGCCCAAGGGTTTCGGGACGGCGCCCTATCGCAGTACAGACGGCACGGTGTTCTCGGTGGTCGAGGGCATGGGCGAGAGCAAGGTGGGCGACAAGGTGATGCGCTGGAAGAAGCGCGACCATTTCGTGGTGCCGAGCTGGGCCAAAGTAGAGCACCGCGCCGAGACCGACGCGGTGCTGTTCTCCTTTTCCGACCGTCCGGTGCAGGAGAAGCTCGACCTGTGGCGCGAGGATCGCGCCGGCAGGTAGCTCGTTTCCGGCAGTTAGTTCCAGACGGCGATATCGACCAGCTTGCCGTTCATGCCCTTGATCGTGCCGACCTGCGTGGCCTTGCCGCTGGCGAGATCCACCGTGTAGAGCGCGGTGCCGGCGATCAGGTAGGCGGTGTTCTTGCCTTCGCCTTCGTTGGCGATATCCATCACCACGTCGGCCGGGCCGGTGACGCCCACCATGCCGCGGGTCTTCAACACGCCATCGTTCGGCGGGTTCTGCAGCACCAACGCACCGTTGCTTCCATCGACATGGAACAGCTCGGTCCCCTTGGCGCCCTTCATCGAGTTGGTGTAGGCGCCGGCCGCGACCGCCGGCTTCTTGGCCGCGCTGGCGTCGGTGGCATCGTAGTTCAGCGGCTTGTCGACGGTCGTGGCGCCCGTGTCGACATTGATGCGCAGGCTGACGCCGTCGGCGCCGATCACGCGCAGGCGGTCGGCCACCGGGTTGAAGTCGACGACCGGGCGCGGCCCCAGCGTCACCTTCTCCGACAGCATGCTCCCGGCTGTCGCTTTGCCGCTCATATGGTCGATGATGACGAGCTGCCCGGTTGCGGTGAGGCCGTAGAGCTTGCCGTCGGCCGGACGCTGGTCGATGCCCACGATCTTGTCGGCGCCGGAGATCTCCATCGGCGCGGTGGCAGCCATGGTGGCCGTGTCGATCTTCACCAGCTTGTTGTCGGCCGTGAGTCCAACCAGAGTGGCCGCCTGGGCCGATGCTATGCCGGCGGCAAGTGCCAGCAACGAAGCGCCACCGAGCCGCGCAAACTTCGTGAATGCCATGTATTCCCCTCCTGCTTCATGTGCGGGTGCACAACACTTGAAACGCAGGCTGAGGGCCGTCGGATGCTTTTGCTCACGGAGTCGTGACCCGTGGTGGAAGAACTAGGCGACCCGTCGCTTCTGGGCCGCCACCGAGCCCGCGCACTGGTCGGGCGGCAGGGGGCGCAGATGGGTGTCGTAGGCGTCGGCGAACTCGGCCCGCCACGGCGCACCGTTGCGGCCGTAGAGCGAGACGAACAGCGTGCAGGCGTCGGACTGGTAGCGCAGCACGCGGGCGGGGCCGTCCTTGCGGTCGAGGGCGGCGGCACCAAACGTGGTGGCGAGCTGCTGCTCGTCCATGCCCTTGATGCGATCGAGCGGGATCGGCGTGCCGGGATTGCGCGAGGCGAAGACGCCCTTCTCTCCGCTGGCGAGTGAATACTGCGGACCGGAGTCCGTAACGCAGCCGCCGATCAAAAGGATGAACGCGAGAGCCCCAAATGTCTTTTTCATGCCCTCAGTCTAACGCGGGCCGGCCGGCAAATTAAGGGGTGGCTTCAGCGTTTGCGCGATATGCACCATCGCCGCCACGCCCAGCACCGGCACGATCAGGTTCAGGATCGGGATGGTACCCAGGAACACCAGGACGATGCCGGTCAGCCACAGCACGCCGCCGTTGGCCTTGCGCCGGGCCTTCACGTCGACCGGGTCGAGGCGACGCAGCGCCACTTGCTCGTAGTATTCCCGGCCGGCAAGCCATCCGTTGGCACCATAGAACAGCGCCGCGCCCAGCCCGGCGATGAACAGCGCCACCAGGTAGAACGGCAGCAGCACGAGGTTGAGCGCCACCAGGAGGAGCAGGAAGGCGATGCCGGAGCGGATGCCGATCCATACCGGAATGCCGCGGGCGCGGCCAAGCTGCGGGTAGTGCTCGCCTTCGACGATATCGGCGATCCTCTCCAGGAAGATCGAGATCACGATGCCGAAGCTCGCCGGGAACAGCATCAATGCCAGCACGGCGACAGCGCCTCCACCTAGCCAGCGGATGGTCTCGTTCAGCCAGTTCCACTGGAAGGTGGCGAAGGACTGCAGCAGCCACCACGCCCCGACGCCGATGGCGATCTGCAGGACCAGCGACAAGGCCAGCGATTGCCAGATGACGACGCGCAGTCTGGGGTCGCCGAGCTGCCGGACGGCCAGTTCGAAGGCGCGGATCATCCGGACCGCGTCATTGCGGCCCGACGATGCCCGCCGCTTTCAGCTCGCCGATCTCCGCAGGTGAGAAGCCGCTCTCGCCCAGGATCTCGTCGGTGTGCTGGCCGCGCTTGGCGGCAGGCCCCTTGACGCCTTCCTTGGTGCGCGAGAAGCGCGGCGCGGCGGCCGGCTGGGCAAAGCCCGAGACATCGACATAGGCACCGCGCGCCTTGGCATGCGGATGCTGCGAGGCTTCCTGCATGGTGAGGACGGGCGCGAAGCAGATGTCGGTGCCTTCCATGATCGCGCACCACTCGTCGCGCGTCTTGGTCTTGAACACACCCTCGAGCCTGGTCTTGAGGTCGCCCCACATCGTGCGGTCCATCTGTGCCGGCAGGTTCTGGCCCTTCAGTTCCGTCTTCTCGAGCAGCAGCTCGTAGAACTGCGGCTCGATCGAGCCGATGGAGACGAACTTGCCGTCCCTGGTTTCGTAGGTGCCATAGAAATGCGCGCCGCCGTCCAGCATGTTGGTCTCGCGCTCGTCCTTCCACAGGCCGGCGCCCGCCATGCCGTAGATGCCGCCTAGCAGGAGCGCGGCGCCATCGACCATGGCGGCATCGACCACTTGGCCCTTGCCCGATTTTTGCGCCTCCAGGAGGCCGCACACCATGCCGAAGGCGAGCAGCATGCCGCCGCCGCCGAAGTCGCCGACCAGGTTGAGCGGCGGCATCGGCTTGTCCTTGGCGCCGATGGCATGCAGCGCGCCGGTCAGGGCGATGTAGTTGATGTCGTGGCCGGCGGCCTTGGCGAGCGGGCCTTCCTGGCCCCAGCCGGTCATGCGGCCGTAGACTAGCTTGGGATTGCGCTTGAGGCAGACGTCGGGCCCCACCCCCAGGCGCTCGGCGACGCCGGGGCGGAACGGTTCGGTCATGCCGTCGGCCTTCTCGATCAGGCGCAGCACGACATCGATGCCTTCCTTTTTCTGCAGGTCGACCGAAACCGAGCGCCGGCTCCTGTTGTGCACGGCGAACTTGGGATCGGCGATGCGATCCATGACATGGCTCTTGGTCCGGTCGACACGGATGACGTTGGCGCCCATGTCGCCCAGCATCATCGAGCACATCGGGCCGGGGCCGATGCCGGCCAGCTCGATGATCGTCAGTCCCGAAAGCGGACCCGCCATGTGCTTTCTCCCGCAAAGAGCATGTTTTTAAAGCGTCGCCATGGTAGCTGAAGGGCGCGGCGTTACAAAATGTGTCGCGCGGTCTAAAGTCCGCGCCGCGAGAGACGGTCGGAGGATACGGATGGGTTTGGGCCGGTTTTGCACGGCGGCAGCGGTTGTGTTTGCCGTCGTGGGCAGTGCGCTTGCGCAGCAGGCGGCGCCGGCTGCGGCCCCCGCGCCGCCCCCGGAATACAGCCAGCAGTTCCTGGTGCCGGGCTCGTGGTTTCATGGCGTGCATGGTCTTGCATTCAACAAGGACGACCAGCTTTTCGCAGGCTCCGTGATCGGCCAGACGCTCTACCGCGTGCAGGTCGATACCGGCGAAGTCGACCGCGTGATCGACGCGCCGACCGGCATGGCCGACGACATAGCCTTCGCCGACGACGGCACCATGGCGTGGACGGCTTTCCTGTCGGGCAAGGTCTATATCCGCAAGCCCAACGGCAAGACCATCGAAGTCGCCAACGGCATGAGCGGACCCAACTCGATCGCCTTCGGCAAGGACGGAAGGCTGTTCGTGTCGGAGGTGTTCCTCGGCGATGCGCTCTACGAGATCGATCTCAAGAACGTCGACAGGCCCGACTTCAAGCCGTTTCCGCGCGCCGATCTGCGCCGGATCGCGGAGAAGATGGGCGGCCTGAACGGCTTCGAGATCCATCGCGACGACGGCTTCCTCTACGGGCCCCTGTGGTTCAAGGGCGAAGTCGTGAAGGTCAATCTCGAGACCGGCGCGATCGACGTGATCGCCTCGGGCTTCAAGATTCCGGCCGCGGCCAACATCGATCCGCAGAACCGCGACAATCTCTACGTCGTCGATACCGGCACCGGCGGCGTCTGGAGCGTCAGCCTCACCAGCAAGGCCAAGAAGCTGGTGGCCTCGCTGAAGCCCGGCCTCGACAATCTCGCCTTCGATTCGCGCGGCCGCCTGTTCGTGACGTCGATGACCGACAACGGCATCTACCTCGTCGACAAGCACACCGGCGCCGCCAGGACCATCGTCGAGGGCAAGCTCGCCGTGCCGACCGACCTCGCCGTCACCACCGAGGGCGGCAAGGAGACGGTGCACGTGGCCGACGTCTTCAGCTATCGCACGGTCGACGGCCAGAGCGGCGCGGTCTCCGACGTGCTGCGCGTGCACGGCGATACGCATGCCTACCCGATCGGCATCTCGGTCGGACCGAGGTATGTGCTGCTGTCGAGCTGGTTCTCCAACACGGTCGAAAAAGTCGACCGCAAGACCGGCAAGCTCGTGGCGACCATGACAGGCTTCGCTGCCCCGATCGATGCGCTGGAGGGTGCCGACGGCTCGATCTATGTCGCGGAACTGGCGAGCGGCAACCTCGTGAAGGTAAGCCCCGACGGCAAGGCGCGCAGCGTTGCCGCCAAGGAATTGCGGGGGCCGGTTGCCATGGCCCAAGGCCCGGGCAACCTGATCTACATCACCGAGATCGCCGGCGGGGCGGTGCTCCAGATCGACGTCGGCACCGGTGCCCGCAGGGTCGTGGCCGATGGCTTGGCCGGTCCGGAGGGCATCGACATCGGGCCCGACGGCCGCCTGTTCGTCGCCGAAGTGGGCCAGAAGCGCGTCGTCGCCATCGATCCCAGCTCCGGCGCCAGGACCGTGATCGCCTCCAACCTCGACATCGGCCTCGCGCCGTTTCCCGGCGGTCCGCCGGCGCTGGTGCCGACCGGCGTGGCGGTGGCCCGGTCGGGCAATGTCTATGTCAGCTCCGACATCCGCAACGCGCTTTACAAGCTGACGCCGCCTTCACCGTAAGAGTAACGCGATGCCCGGCATTCCCTTCATCAAGGATTTCAAGTTCGACTACGGCACGGCGATGGAGGTGACGCCGCTGATCCGTCGCGTCGTCGCCAGAAATCCCAACCCCTTCACCTTCAAGGGCACCGGCACCTACATCATCGGCCATGGCAAGGTGGCGGTGGTCGATCCCGGCCCCGACCAGCAGGACCATATCGACGCGGTGCTGCGCGCCGTGCGCGGCGAGACGGTGACGCACATCCTGGTCACCCACACCCACATCGATCACGTGCCGGCCACGCCGGCGCTCGCCAAAGCGACTGGCGCCAAGGTTTTCAGCTACGGCCCGCACCCCAAGCCGCCGGAAGGCGTTGCGACCGAGCAGGAAGGCGATTTCGCCTTCGCTCCCGACGTCAAGCTGAACGACGGCGACGTCATCCAGGGGGACGGCTGGAACGTCGAGGCGGTCTATACGCCCGGCCACATCTCCAACCATCTCTGCTTTGCCGTCAAAGAAGACAAGGCATTGCTCTCGGGCGATCACGTCATGGGCTGGTCGACGGCGGTGATCTCACCGCCGGACGGCAACATGGCCGACTATTTTGCCAGTCTTCGCAAGCTGCTGCCGCGCGACGAGACGCTCTACATTCCCACGCACGGCGCCGAGATTCGCAATCCCAATCCCTTCGTGCAGTCCTACATCGAGCATCGCCTGGGACGCGAAGCGCAGATCATGGCGCGCCTCAAGGAAGGCCCTCAAACTGTCCCGCAGATGGTGGCCAAGAACTACGCCGAGACGCCGATCCATCTCCATGCCGCCGCCGGCCGCTCGATGCTGGCGCACCTGATCCAGATGGTGAAGGACGGCCGCATCAAGACCGAAGACGGCCGGGCCGCGATCGATTCCACTTACCGTCTTTAGGAGACGCAACATGGACATGAAACTCGCCGGTCGCACGGTGTTGATCACCGGCGGCAGCAAGGGCATCGGGTTTGCCTGCGCCATGGGCTTCGCTGCCGAAGGTTGCAGTGTCCATCTTGCCTCGCGCTCGAAGGAGACGCTCGAAAAGGCGCGCGACGCGATCCGCGCCAGGCACAATGTCCCCGTCGAAATACATCCCGCCGATTTCTCCAGGGGCGACACGGTGCGCGCCGTGGTCGAGGCCGTCGGCCATGCCGATATCCTGGTGAACAACGCCGGCGCCATCCCGCGCGGCGATATCTTCGGCATGACGGAGGACAAGTGGCGCGAGGCCTGGGAACTCAAGATGTTCGGCTACGTGAACGCCACGCGTGCCATGCTCGAGAAGATGTACGCCCGCAAGAAGGGCGTTGTGGTCAACGTCATCGGCCTCGCCGGCGAAAGCCATAACTATGACTACGTTGCCGGCACCACGGCGAACGCGGGACTGATGGCGTTCACGCGCGCCGTCGGCTCCAAGAGCGTCGATCACGGCGTGCGCGTGGTGGCGATCAATCCGCCGGGCACGCGCACCGATCGCATGACCACCCTGTTGCGCGGCCAGGCTCAGCAGCAATGGGGCGATCCCGAGCGCTGGCCCGAACTCACCAAGCACATGCCATTCGCCCGGCCCGCCGAACCCGACGAGGTCGCCGACCTCGCGGTGTTCCTGGCGTCGGACCGCGCCAGCTACATCAGCGGCGTGGTGATGACGCTCGATGGTGGGCAGGCGGCGCGGCACTAACCGCGCCGCCCACGAATGCTACTTGTGCTTGGCGGCAGCCGCCTTGGCGCCCGGGTTGGTGTGCGAGGCCGCGAACGGCGAGTTCGACACGACCTTCTTCGACTTGTCCTGCTTGGGCTTCTTCTTCTCGCGGTTGCTGCGCATTTGGCCTTTGGCCATGTCGAATCCTTCCTGTTGTCGCGGCAGGACCCTAGGCGCATTTAACGCGCGTGTACGATCTGTCTCGTCATTCCGCGGCGATGATGACGATGCTGCGGGACCCCGGATCGATGATCGAAGCCTCGACCATGAGTTGGCTCCTGGACAGTGCGGCCAGGCGCTCGCCAAGTGCGTCGGAGGGGCCGGTCTTGCCGCTGGCGGCAAGAATGCCGAGACAGACCAGGAGAGCGCCGACGCAGGCACCGGGACCGTAGCCCCAGGCGGCACTATATTTCCAGACCGGCATGACTGCCGCACCGATGGCCGCGAGCAAGAGTGTCAGTCCCAAAACGATCATTCCGCGCCTCCGCCTATGTCCGCCCTATTGAGGCAACGGTGGCAAGAGGGGCGGGTTCCGCCTTAATCCTGCCCCAGGTGTACGCGGCCGGGGCCGATCCGGTTCATCCACAAGACGCGGCTATATAGTGTCGGCAAAACAATGACCGACTTCCTCTCTACTGCCCACGCGCTGCTGCATTCCGTCTTTGGTTTCAACGAGTTCCGCCCCGGCCAGGAGGAAATCGTCCGTGCCGTGCTGGCCGGCGAGAACGTCCTCACGGTCATGCCGACCGGCAGCGGCAAGTCGCTGTGCTACCAGCTCCCGGCCCTGGTGCGGCCGGGCCTCACGCTCGTCGTCTCGCCGCTGATCGCCCTGATGCGCGACCAGGTGCGCGCCCTGGCGGCGGCCGGCGTGGTGGCAGGCAGCCTCAATTCCAGCAACGAGCCGTCCGAGACGGCCCGGGTCATGGACCTGTTGCGCCGGGGCGAGCTCCGCCTGCTCTATGTCGCGCCCGAGCGTCTGGCGCGGCCCGACACGGTCGAGATGCTGGCCGAGGCCAACGTCACCATGATGGCGATCGACGAGGCCCATTGCGTCTCGCAGTGGGGTCACGACTTCCGGCCCGAGTACCTGACCCTGGGCAATGTCGCGCGCCAGATCGGCGGGCGGCTGCAAACCATGGCCCTGACGGCGACGGCCGATGCGCCGACCCGCGGCGACATCGTCGAGAAGCTGTTCCCCACGGTTGCGCCGCGGGTCTTCGTGCGCAGCTTCGATCGCCCGAACCTCCGGCTTGCCTTCCAGACCAAGGAACGCTCCTCGCGCCAGGTGCTGGCTTTCGTGCGCGCCCACGAGGGCGAGAGCGGCATCGTCTACTGCGCTTCGCGCCGCAAGGTCGAGGAACTGGCCGCCACGCTGGCCGAATCGGGCGTGCGCGCGCTGCCCTATCATGCCGGCCTCGACAAGCGCGTGCGCGACGCCAACCAGGATTCCTTCCAGCAGGACGACGGCGTGGTGATGACCGCCACCGTCGCCTTCGGCATGGGCATCGACAAGCCCGACGTCCGCTTCGTCTGCCATGCCGACCTGCCGTCCAACGTCGAAGCCTATTACCAGGAGATCGGCCGCGCCGGCCGCGATGGTCTGCCGGCCGACACGCTGACGCTCTACGGCCTGGGCGACATGCAGCTCCGCCGCCTGCAGATCGAGCAGAGCGATTCCTCCGACGAGCGCAAGCGCATCGAACGCCAGCGGCTGGGCGCGCTGCTGGCGCTGGCGGAGGCGCCGCGCTGCCGTCGCCAGACCCTGCTGGCCTATTTCGGCGAACCGTCCGAGCCCTGCGGCAACTGCGATCTCTGCGTCGAGGGTGTCGAGCGGTTCGACGGCACCATCGACGCGCAGAAGGCGATGTCGGCCATCTTGCGCACCGGCGAGCGCTTCGGCGTCGAGCATCTGGTCGCCATCCTGACCGGCGAGCGCACCGAGAACGTGGCCAAGTTCAATCACGACCGGCTGCCGACCTTCGGCGTCGGCTCGGGCCGCAAGGCGGGCGAATGGCGCTCGATCTTCCGCCAGCTCTCGGCGGTCGGCCTGATCGCCCAGGATTTGATGGAGCATGGCCGCTGGTGGGTGACCGACGAGGGCTGGCGGGTGCTGAAGGGCGAGACGCGCATCGAGCTGCGCAAGGATCTCTCGTCAGGCGCCGTCAAGGGCAAGGCAGGCTCCCGTCGCGACCGGCGCGCCGCCACGGCGGCGATCGTCGGCGAGGGCGATACGCCGCTGCTCGATGCCCTGAAGGCCTTGCGTACCAAGCTGGCGCGGACCCAGAACGTGCCGGCCTATGTCGTGTTCTCCGATCGCACTTTGGCCGAACTCGCGTCCCATCGTCCGGCCAACCCCGGCGCCATGCGCGAAATCCACGGCATCGGCGACGCCAAGCTCGAACGCTACGGCACTGCGTTCCTCGAAGTCATCCGCGCGAACGCTTAGGCGTATTGGACCGCGGTCCCTTCTTGTGGTTCAGTTACTCGCCCGACGGTTCCGGATCCTCGAACGGCGTGCCGGCCTTGAGGATTCGGTAGCGGCCATCCTGGATCTCGGCCGCGGTCACGATGCCCGTGCGGGCGCTGCCGCCGTCGAGGCCGAGCCGGTCGCCCTCGAACAGGTGCGGATCGTCCATGCCGCTGATGGCCTTGTGCTTGTCGGGCGGCGTGTGGCCGTGCACCACCAGGGTGCCGCCAAAGCCCTGCTTCCAGTCGAGGAAGCCGTGATTGATCCAGGCCCAGCGCGCCTCGGTGAAGATCAGCCAGGGCCGCGCCAGGAATTCGTCGGGGTCGGCGTGCGGGTCGAGGCCACCGTGGACGAACAGCGTGTTGCCCAGCCGCACGTGCGAGCGCATGGCCTGCAGCCGATGCACGACATTCTCGCCCAGCGCCGCCTTGAGCAAGCCCTGGTCGGCGCGCACCGCCGCTTGGCCGGTCCGCGCCGCCATCTGGTCGAGCAGCTTCTGGCCACCCATGCGCTTGCTGAGCCACATGGTCTCGGCCTTGTGGGCATGCGGCCCGCCGACGACGGCCAGCATCATCATGATCTCGTGGTTGCCCATCAGGCGGTCGACGTGATCGACGCCGTGCGCGTCCTCGCCCCGGGCCCAGAGTTCGAGAACGCCGATGCTGTCGGGCCCGCGGTTGATCATGTCGCCGAGGTAGATCAGGCGCCGCTTGCCTTCCTGCGTCTTGGCCAACCCGGCGATTCCGTCGAGCAGGGCTTTCAGCTCCGCCGCGCAGCCGTGGACGTCGCCAATCGCGAACACGGTCTCGCCGCCCAGTGCAAACGGCGCGGGCTTCCAGGCGGAAATTTCCAGGGGCATGGTCATGATCGAGATGATAGCCCGGGCCGCCGCGGCTGGGTATGCTGGCGGCAACCGTCACAGAACGGCACCAAACGGAGGAACGACAATGACCGGCATCAACCGTCGCGGCGTGCTTGCCGCTGCTCTCGCCGCCCCCGCCCTCGCGCGGCTGGGAGAGGCTCGTGCCCAAACCCAGACCGCCTGGAAACCCGACAAGCCGATCACCGTCTACAACCCGCTGGCCGCCGGCGGCGTGGCCGATGTGCATCTGCGCTTCCTGGGCGAGCGCGTCGGCCGCAAGTGGGGCACGCAGGTGATCGTCGACATCAAGGCGGGCGCCGGCGCCACGCTGGCGGCGGCGCAGATGCCGAACGTCAAACCCGACGGCTACACGATCGCCTGCATGACCATCAACAGCCTGCGCTATCCGCACTACCAGCAGGCCGCCTGGCATCCGTTGCGCGACTTTTCCTACATTATCGGCCTGTCGGAATTCACCTTCGGCGTCGTCGTGAAGGCGGACTCTCCCTACCAGACCATCCAGGATCTGATCGCCGCCGGAAAACGCGAGCCCGAGAAGCTCAACTACGGCACCAGCGGCGTCGGCGGCACCGGCCATCTGCTGATGATCGAGACCGAACAGGCGACGGGTGCGCGCTTCACTCACATTCCCTACAAGGGCGGCGCCGAATGGATGCCGGCGCTGCTGGGCGGCCACATCCAGTTCGTGCCCGACGGCGCACAGTGGGCGCCGTTCGTCGACAACGGCCAGGTCCGCGTGCTGGCGATGGCCACCGAGAAGCGCTTCGGCAAGTATCCCGACAAGCCGACCCTGGTCGAGAGCGGCATCAACGCCGTCGCCGTCAGCCCCTACGGGTTGGTCGGGCCGAAGGACCTGCCGCCCCAAGTCATCCAGGCGCTGCACGACGCTTTCAAGGAGGCGATGGCCGATCCCGGTCACCAGCCGCTGCTCGACAGGTTCATCCAGGAACCTTGGTATCGCGATCCCGCCCAGTACCGCGCCTTCGCGGAGAAGTACTATGTCGACGTGAAGCCGACGCTGATCAAGGCAGGCCTCGCCAAGGCCTGAGCCTCTGGTTCAAGCCGCGTCGTTCTCGCGGATGAAGGCACGGACGCGCGGCATGATCTGCTCGCGCCATTTGCGGCCGTTGAAGATGCCGTAGTGGCCGACCCGCGGCTGTTCCCAATGGACATGGCGGGCGCCGGGAATGTTGGGTGTCAGCGCGTGGGCGGCCTTGGTCTGGCCGATGCCGGAAATATCGTCGAGCTCGCCCTCGACGGTCATCAGGGCGGTCTCGATGGCGGCGGGATCGATCTTGCGGCCGCTGCTCACCCACTCGCCGCGCGGCAGCAGGTGTTCCTTGAAGACGACCTCGATGGTCTGAAGGTAGAAATCGGCGCTCAGGTCCATGACCGCGAGATATTCGTCGTAGAAGACGCGGTGCGATTCGGTGTGGTCGTCGTCGCCTTTGATCAGGTGCTCGAACTGGCGCATGTGCGCGTTGACGTGCCGGTCGAGGTTCATCGAGATGAAACTGGTGAGCTGCAGGAAGCCCGGGTAGACGCGGCGCATGGCTCCTGGATAACCGAACGGCACCGTCGAGATCACGTTCTGGCGGAACCACATCATCGAGTTGCGCATCGCCAGATCGTTGGGAACGGTCGGGCTCTGGCGTGTGTCGATCGGCCCGCCCATCAGGGTAAGCGACTTGGGCTGGCGCGGGTCCTTGGCCTCGGCCATCAACGCGGCCGCGGCCATCACCGGCACCGAAGGCTGGCAGACGGCGATCACGTGCACGTCGGGCCCGAGGTAGCGGCAGAAGGCCATGACATAGTCGATGTAGTCGTCGAGCGAGAAGTTGCCGGCGGTGAGCGGCACCTCGCGGGCATCCTTCCAGTCGGTGATGTGGACGTCGTGCTCGGGCAGCAGCGCCTCGACGGTGCCGCGCAGCAGGGTGGCGAAGTGGCCGCTCATCGGCGCCACCACCAGCACCTTGGGGTCGCGCCGGGCGGTGTCACGATGGAAATGGACCAGGTCGCAGAACGGCTTGCGCAGCAGCAGTTCTTCGTTGACCTCGACGGTCTCGTTGCCGATCTGGGTGGTCTTCAGGCCGAAGTGGGGCTTGCCGTAGTTCTGCGTGAGCCGCGCCACGATCTCGGCACTGGCGGCCACTGATTTGCCGAACCAGGTGTCGGAGAGCGGGTTGTAGGGGCTGGAATAGGCCTGCTCCAGCACGTTGGCCCACAGGCGGACTGGGTTGGCGAACTGGCGCTGAAATTCGTAGGCTTGATACAACATTGGGGGCGGATTGTACGTGGTGACGACCGCTTGTCACCTCAATACTGCACCGCACAATCTGTGGAAATTCAAGGACTTAGAGTAACCGTCCCACGGCCTTGGCAATCGCATCGGCCTTGGCTTCATGGGTGAAGTGGGTGACGAACCGGCCGTTGCGGTCGAGCAGGTAGACGATCGAGGAGTGGTCCATCAGGTAGGGACCGCCGTCCTTGCCCGGGACCTTCTGGTAATAAACGCGAAACGCGCGGGCGACGTCGGCCACTTGTTGCGGCGTGCCGGTGAGGCCGATGAAGGACGGGCCGAAATTGGGCACGTAGCCTTTCAGCAGCGCCGGCGTGTCGCGCTCGGGATCGACGGTGATGAAGACGAGGTTCACTTTCTTGGCGGCATCGGGTCCGAGCTGCTCGACCGCCGTCTCCATCAGCAGCAGCGATGTCGGGCAGACGTCGGGGCAATAGGTGAAGCCGAAGTAGATCAGAGTTGGCTTGCCCTTGAGGCTGTCGCTGATGACGGTACGGCCATCCTGGTCGACCAGCGTGAAGGGCCCGCCGATGCTGGGACGGCCGCCCTGGACGGCATCCCAGCCGATCCAGCCGGCGGCGACGGCGAGAGTTGCAATCCAGACGCCGAGCAGAACTTTCATGGTACGCGACATGGCCGGGAACATGGGCCGGGCCGGGCGGCTCGACAAGCCGGACCGCTGGTCGCACAAGAGGAATTGATGAGCGCCGATATCGTCCTTCTGGCGCACGCCGCCGACTATGCCGCCCGCCAGCACATCGCCCAGCGGCGCAAGGGCGAGCGCGCCGAGCCCTACATCAACCACCTCACCGAAGTGGCGGCTTTGCTCGCCGAGGCGACTGGCGGCACCGATGTCACGCTGCTGGCCGGCGGGCTGCTGCACGACACGCTCGAAGACACCGACACGACCTACGAGGATTTGACGCAGCGCTTCGGTCCCGCGGTCGCGGCCCTGGTGGCCGAGGTGACCGACGACAAATCGCTGCCCAAGGAAGAGCGCAAGCGCCTGCAGATCGACAAGACACCCTCGAAGTCGCGACGGGCGAAGCTGCTGAAAATCGCCGACAAGACGTCCAACCTGCGCAGCATGGTGGACAGCCCGCCGAAGGGATGGACGCCGGAGCGGCTGCGCGACTATGTCGGATGGGCCGAGCAGGTCGTGCGCTCGTGCCGCGGTCTCAACGCCACGCTCGATGCGGCGTTCGACCAGGCCTATGCAGATGCCAGACGGCATCTCCGCTGATGGCCCAGCGCATTCTTGTCCTGGGCGGCGGCTTTGCGGGCCTGTGGAGCGCGATCGGCGCCGCCCGCGCACTTGACGAGTTGGGCGTCGCCACCGACCGGGTCGAGATCGTGGTGATCGACAAGACGGCCTGGCATTCGATCCGTGTCCGCAACTACGAGGCCGATCTTGGCGACACCCGCGTCGCCTTCGACAGCGTTCTGGGGCCGATCGGCGTGCGCCGCATCGAAGGCGAGGTCACCGGCATCGACGTTGCTGGCAGGACTGTTGCCTTCGAGGCGAACGGCGCGTCTCAATCCATTGCCTACGACCGGCTGGTGTTTGCGTTGGGCAGCCGGCTCGCTCGACCGCCGATTCCGGGACTCGCCGAGCATGCCTTCGATGTCGACACCCATGCGGCGGCAGAGCGGCTTAACGCCCACATCGTGGGCCTCAAGCCCGGCCCATCGACAGTTCTCGTGGTCGGCGGCGGCCTGACCGGGATCGAGGCCGCGGCGGAAATGCCGGGCAAGCTGCGAGCCGCCGGTATCGCCACGCCCCGTGTCATCCTGGCCGATCACGCCGCGCGGGTCGGCGCCGGCATGGGCGAGGGCGCCTTGCCCGTGATCGAGGAAGCGCTCGAGGCACTCGGTGTCGAGCGGCGGGGCGGCGTATCGATCGCCGCCATCGATGCCGAAGGCGCGATGCTTGCGACCGGGGAGCGGATCGCCGCCACGACAGTGGTCTGGTGCGCCGGCATGCAGGCCCATCCGCTCACGGCGCAATTCCCGGTCGAACGCGACCGTCTCGGTCGCCTGCCGGTCGAACCGTCGCTCAAGATCAAGGGTCTCACGGCCGAGTTTGCTGCCGGCGACTGCGCCTGGCTGCTGGTCGACGACGTCCATTGCTCGGTGATGTCGTGCCAGCACGGAAGGCCGATGGGCCGTTTCGCCGGTCACAATGTCGTCTGCGACCTGCTGGGTCGGCCGGTGCTGCCGCTCCGCATAGACTGGTATACGACCATCCTCGACCTCGGCCCATGGGGCGCCGTCTACACCGAAGGCTGGGACCGAAAGCTGGTGTCGCGAGGTGCCGCGGCCAAGCGGACCAAGGAGATCATCAACCGCGAGCGCATCTATCCGCCGCGGTCGGGCGATCGCCGGGCGATCCTCGATGCCGCGGCGCCCACGGTGCAGGGGCCTCCTGTTCGGTTTGGCTGAGCTCGTTTTGGCTGAGGGAGAAGAAGATGTTCTACGATGCCGCCAAGCGCGACCATGGCCTGCCGCAGGATCCGCTGAAGGCGCTGATCGTGCCGCGGCCGATCGGCTGGATTTCGACCATGGACGCCCAGGGCCGGGTCAATCTCGCGCCCTACAGTTTCTACAACGGCGTCGGCGAGTTCCCGCCGATGGTCTATTTCTCGACCACCGGCACCTACGGCGACACGCCGACCAAGCACAGCCGCATGAATGCCGAGCAGACCGGCGAGTTCGTGGTCAATGTGGTGAGCGCCGACCTCGCGGAGCAAATGAACGTCACCACGGCGATGGTGGCGTTCGGCGTCGACGAGCTGAAGCTGGCGGGACTCACGCCGGTGCCCTGCCAGTTCGTGAAGCCGCCGCGCGTCAAGGAATCGCCCGTCGCGCTCGAGTGCAAGTACTGGCGCACCATCGAGATGCCGGCCGAAAAGGGGCATGAGCACCAGCGCGGCTCGGTGGTGTTCGGCCAGGTCGTCGGCGTCCATATCGACGACGCGATCCTGAAGGACGGCCGGGTCGACGTGATGGCGTTCAAGCCGGTCGCGCGGCTGGGCTACAGCGAGTACACGACCACCGAGAACGTGTGGAAGATGCGCCGCCCCGACGATCCCCGCTATCAGTAGGCCGAGATATCGATGATGTTCTACGACATGACCGGCCGCGACCATGGCGGGATGCAGATTCCCTTCACGGCGCTGGTCGTGCCGCGTCCCATCGGCTGGATCTCGACGATCGACAGTCAGGGCCGGGTCAATCTCGCGCCCTACAGCTTCTACAACGCCGTCAGCGGCTCGCCGCCGATGGTCTATTTCTCGACCACCGGCACCTATGGCGACAATCCGACCAAGCATAGCAGGCGCAATGCCGAGGAGACCGGCGAGTTCGTCGTCAACATGGTGAGCGCGGAGCTCGCCGAGGCGATGAACGTCACGACGACGATGGTCGACTACGGAGTCGACGAGATGAAGCTGGCGGGTCTTGCGCCCGCGCCGTCGCGCTTCGTCAGGCCGCCGCGCGTTGCCCGCTCGCCGATTGCGCTCGAATGCAAGTACTGGAAGACGGTCGAGATGCCGGCCGAGGAAGGCCGCGAGGACCATCGGGCGACCGTCGCGTTCGGCCGGGTCGTCGGTATCCACATCGACGAGGCCATCGTCAAGGACGGCCGCATCGACACGCTGGCCTTCAAGCCGGTCGCGCGCCTGGGTTATAGCGAATACTCGACCACCGAGAACGTCTGGCGGATGCGGCGGCCGGACGATCCTTGATACTGGAAGTGACTTAGATGGATTTGCAAGTTCAGCAAGTTCTGTGATAAATTTCAGCTACAGTCGGCGCCCTTGCAGGCACTGCTGACAACGCCCGAACGGTCTCCCGTTCCGGGCGTTTTTCGTGGTCCATTTCCGGCTGCTCGGGCCGACAGCAGCGGCACTCTCATTTCGGCTGTGGGCGGGCGTCGGTAGCACAGGCAATCAGGGGGCGATCTGAAAGCCGGATCAACGACTTGACCCGGCTTTCTGGCACAGGCAGCGGGACAACGCGTGGCACAACGAGCTGTGCCAAAAAAGGTCGTCAGCGAGGGCTCATCACCGGCGCCACCGAGCGCGCCATGGCCAGCACGCGCCGGTCGGTCATGGCCTCGCCCATCAGCATGAAGCCCACCGGCAGCTCGCCGGCAGCGTGGCAGGGCAGGCTGATGCCGCAGCGATCGAGGAAATTGCCGACCGCGGTGTTGCGGAGCAGCAGCAGGTTCTTCCTGGTGAAGACGTCTGTCGCCTCGACCTTGGCGATGGTCGGCGCGACGATGGCGCAGGTCGGCATGATCACCGCATCGTAGTTCTGCGTCACTGCCGATACGCGCTTCTGCAGGCTGGCGCGGTTGGTCAGCAGGGCGATGTAGTCGTGGGCGGTCATCTTGGCGGCGGCCAGGATGCGCGGCGCCACGAACGGGTCGTATTCGTTGCCGCGTCGGGCGATCAGATCCTTGTGCCAGGCGTAGGCCTCGGCGGCGGCGAAGGTGCCGCGGGCGTTGATCGTCGGCAGTTCGGTGAGCTGCGGCAGGTCGATGTGCTCGATCCTGACGCCCTTCGCCGAGAGGGCCTTGCAGGCACGCTCGAAGGCCTTGCCGACCGTCGCATCGACGTCGTCGAACACGTAGTGCTTGGGGATTGCGAAACGCAGGCCGGCGAGCGGCGCGGCGTCCGGCACCGAGATCGGCTCGGCGGCGAAGACGGCATCGACGATCGCACAGCACTCGACCGAGTTGGCCAGCGGCCCGATCGAGTCGAGCGAGGTCGAGAGCGGAATGACGCCGTCGATCGGCACGCGCCGCGCCGTCGGCTTGAAGCCCACGATGCCGCAGAGCGCCGCCGGGATGCGCACCGATCCGCCGGTGTCGGTGCCGAGCGCTGCCACGGCCATGCGATCGCCGACCGAGACGGCAGCGCCCGACGAGGAGCCGCCGGGCACGCGGCTACGATCCGCCGGATTGCCCGGCGTGCCGTAATGCGGGTTGGCGCCGACGCCGGTGAAGGCGAACTCGCTCATGTTGGTGGAGCCCACGATCACCGCGCCGGCCGCACGCAGCCGCGCCACGACAGGTGCATCGGCCTTGGCCGGTGGCGCATCGTCGAGCGCCTTGGAGCCCGACAGCGTGGTCTCGCCCGCCACGTCGCAGAGGTTCTTGATGGAGACCGGAATGCCGGCGAGGGGCGAGGCAACGAGCCCCGCCTTGCGCTGCAGGTCGCTCGCGTCGGCGGCCGCCAGCGCCTGCTCGCGCCAGACTTTCATGAAAGCGCGTTTGCCCTCGCCCTTGGGGTCCTCGATGCGGGTGAGGGCTTCCTCGGTGAGCTTGCGCGAAGAGGTGCGGCCGGCCGCGAGGTCGGCGCCGAGCTGCTGGATGGTCGGATTCATTTTGCGCGGTTCTTCACCAGGTCGTCGACCACGCCGGGATCGGCAAGGGTGGAAGTGTCGCCGAGATTGGACACGTCGTTTTCGGCGATCTTGCGCAGGATGCGGCGCATGATCTTGCCCGAGCGCGTCTTGGGCAGGCCGGGGGCCCACTGGATGACATCGGGGGTGGCGATCGGGCCGATCTCCTTGCGCACCCAGGCGACCAGTTCCTTGCGCAGGTCGTCGGAGGAGTTCTGGCCGGCCTTGAGCGTCACGTAGGCGTAGATGCCCTGGCCCTTGATGTCGTGCGGGTAGCCGACGACGGCCGCCTCGGCGACCTTGGTGTTGCCGACCAGCGCGCTCTCGACCTCGGCGGTACCGATGCGATGGCCCGAGACGTTGATCACGTCGTCGACCCGGCCGGTGATCCAGTAATAGCCGTCCTCGTCGCGGCGCGCGCCGTCGCCCGTGAAGTACATGCCGGGGTAGGTCTTGAAGTAGGTGTCGATGAAGCGCTGGTGGTCGCCGTAGACCGAGCGCATCTGGCCGGGCCACGAACCCACCAGGCAGAGACTGCCCGAGCAGGCGCCTTCCAGCTTCTTGCCCTCGGCATCGACCATGACCGGCTGCACGCCGAAAAACGGCTGGGTCGCCGAGCCGGGCTTCAGCGGCGTGGCGCCGGGCAACGGCGTGATCAGGATGCCGCCGGTCTCGGTCTGCCACCAGGTGTCGACGATCGGGCAGCGGCTGTCGCCGACGGTGCGGTAGTACCACAGCCAGGCCTCGGGATTGATCGGCTCGCCGACCGAGCCCAGCAGGCGCAGGCTCTTGCGGCTCGCCTTCTTCACCGGCGCCTCGCCCTCGCGCATCAGCGCGCGGATGGCGGTGGGCGCGGTGTAGAAGATGTTGACCTGGTGCTTGTCGATCACCTGCCAGAAGCGGCTGGAGTCGGGATAGTTGGGCACGCCTTCGAACATCAGGGTCGTGGCGCCATTGGCGAGCGGTCCGTAGACGATGTAGCTGTGGCCGGTCACCCAGCCCACGTCGGCGGTGCACCAGTAGACGTCGCCGTCGTGATAATCGAAGACGTATTGGTGCGTCATCGACGCGAACACGATGTAGCCGCCGGTCGTGTGCAGGACGCCCTTGGGCTTTCCGGTCGAGCCCGAAGTGTAGAGGATGAACAGCGGATCCTCGGCGCTCATCGGCTCGGGCTTGCACTCGGCCGACACCTTGGCCGCGATCTCGTGCCACCACACGTCGCGTCCGGCGTCCCACGCGACCTTGCCGCCGGTATGCTTGACCACCAGCACCTTCTTGACCCCGGGGCTCTTCTTCACCGCCTCGTCGCAATTGGCCTTGAGCGGCACATGCTTGCCGGCACGCAGGCCTTCGTCGGCGGTGACGACGATATTGCTTTCGCAGTCCTGGATGCGGTTGGCCAGGCTGTCCGGCGAGAAGCCGCCGAACACCACCGAGTGGACGGCACCGATGCGCGTGCAGGCGAGCATGGCGTAGGCGGCCTCGGGGATCATCGGCAGATAGATCGTGATGCGGTCGCCTTTCTTCGCGCCAAGTTCCTTGAGCGCATTGGCCATGCGGCAGACTTCGGCGTGCAGCTCGCGGTAGGTGATCTTCTTGGATTTCGCCGGATCGTCGCCTTCCCAGATGATCGCCGTCTGGTCGGCGCGCGCGGGCAAATGGCGGTCGATGCAGTTGGCCGAGACGTTGAGCACGCCGTCGTGGAACCAACGGATGCGAACCTCGCCGGTATAGTCGACGTCGCGTACGGCACCGGGGCTGTAAGGCTTGATCCAGTCGATGCGCTTGCCGTGCTCGCCCCAGAAGGTGGCCGGATCTCTGGTCGAGGCTTCGTACATCGTCTTGTACTTGGCGCCGTCGACATAGGCCTTCTTGGCCCAGTCGGCGCTAACGGCGATCACCTCATCGGCCATGGTTTCCTCCCGCTTGGCTTAGTGCCTTGAATCGTTGCGGTTTTAGCGCGCCGCTGCTGCGCTCGGCAATTCGACTTTGGACTCGGCCTGCAAGCGTGCCCAGGCAATCGCACCGAACAGCAGAATGACCAATGGCATGATCGGCAAGTCGAGCCGATTCAACGCCATGCCGGCCGTCGGCATCAACCACAGGACGAAATAGACCACGCGCTCCAGTGGATAGAAGCCGAGCGCGGCGCCACGCCGGAACAGCGCCACGGCGGCGGGCATCAGCAACAGCAGGTCGTAGTTCAACGTGTAGGGCGACACGAGAAAGGTCGCCGTCGCCAGCACCGCGATGCGCGCGTCGCTCGACCGATACCGGCGGAAGGCGAACCAGACGGCGGCCACCGCCACCGCGGCGCCAGCGAGCTGGATCGCGCCGGCAACGCCGGGCGAGAGGCCGAGGATGCGGGCGGCCGCCACGAGTGTCGTCATGTGCATGTAGATGCGTTTGAACATGGTGTTCGCCACGTTCTCCGAACGTGCCTCGCGCATGGCATCGATGAAGGCCAGCCAGAATTCGAGGCCGAAGACGCCGAAGCTTGCCAGCGACAGGACGGCCACGGTGCCGGCCGTCCAGGCAAGCGCCCGCCATTGCCGTGCGGCCAGCAGGGCCAAGGGCACCAGCACCCAGATCTGCGGCTTGTAGCTCAACAGCCCGAGGAGAATGCCTGCGGCCGCCGGCGATCGGTCGAGCAGGCGCAGGCCGCCGTAGAAGCACGCGAGGCTGAGAAACGTATTCTGGCCGGCCAGCACCACCCAGACGGCGGCGGGAGAGGAGACGATAAGGAGCCAACCCCACCAGTCGCGCCGGCCTTCCAATGCTGTCGCCGCGGCGGCAGTGGCGATCATGAACGCGCCATAGGCCGGACCGACGGCCAACAGGCCGAGCGGCAGCAGCATCAGCAGCCATGTCGGCGGATAGAAGAAGGGCCGGAAAAGAACCGTTCCGGGAAAGCGGTCGGCGTAGATGACGTTCTGGAATTGCGTGAACGCGTCGATGCCGTAGATCAGTGCGAGCTTGCCTTCGAGGAAGGCGCGCACGGCGGCGTGGAAGACGAGGAAGTCCGGGAAGTGGACATCCATGAACGGGCCGATGAGCGGTCCACCCGACAGTAGAAAGGAAACGTAGAGCGTGTCGTAGAGGCCGATGATGCCGCAGAACGCCGCAGCAATCCGCAGGTCGATTTGCGACGACGATGTCATTCGTCGTGCCAGGACGTGAAGTCCTGGATCGGCGCACGTTCGGTGATCAGGCAGTTGGGAATTGCATCGGGATCGGCGTGACCCAGCGCCAGGCCGCAGATCACGACCTGATCGTCGGGAATCTTCAGCTCGCGCCGCACGACGTGCTGATAGCGGCTGAACGCGGCCTGCGGGCAGGTATGCAGGCCCTTCTCGCGGGCCAGCAGCATGAGCTGGTCGAGGAAGATGCCGCAGTCGATCCACTGGCCGTTGCCCATGCCGCGCTCGACGCAGAGGATCATGCCGACCGGCGCGTCGAAGAAGTCGTAGTTCTTGCGGAACTGCTTCAGCATGCCGGCGGCGTCGCCGCGCGGCACGTCGAGCAGGGTGTAGAGTTGCTTGCCGACCAGCTTGCGTCTCTGGTCGTAGACCGGCGTGAATTCCTTCGGATAGACGTCGTATTCCGCGCCCGGCCCCGAATCACCATCGTCCATTGCCTTCAGGATCGCCGCCGACAGGCGCAGCCGCGCCTTGCCCGTCGTGATGTGGAGCTTCCATGGCTGCAGGTTGCCATTGGAGGCCGCCCGGTTGGCATTGGTCACGATCCATTCGATGTCGGCTTTCTGCACCGGCTCCGGCGAGAAGACCCGCATCGAGCGGCGCGAATTGATGGCTTCGGAAACACGCATGGACGGTTAACTCTGGATGAGATGACGGCGCAGGAAGTCGAACAGCTTACGCCGGGCGATGGCATTTTGCTGCTCGGTGAAATAGTGCGTGGCGCCGGGCATCACAAAGGCCTCGGCATCCTTGCCGTGGTCGAGCAGCGCCTGGGCCATGGCAACGCTCTGTGCCACCGGCACGTTCTCGTCGAGATCGCCGTGGATCAGCAGCACCGGCGCGTCGATCTGTGCCACGCGCAGGATCGGCGAGCGCACCGGCAGGCCCTCGGGTCCGCACAGATCGTCGAGATAATCGCGCATGAAGGGATTGGCCTCGCGCCAGCGCGCAAGATCGGTCGGCGCGAAGAACGAGGCGACAGCCTTGATCGGTGGCTTGTGGGCGGCGGCGAGCAGCGCCACCTGGCCGCCCATCGAGGCGCCGACCAGGCCGATACGATCGCGATCGACAAGCGGCCGCTTGGCCAGCCAGTCGATCGCGGCCAGCACGTCGAGCGGTTGGCGCAGTCCCTGGTCGTTCTCGCCCTCCGAGCCCAGCCAGCCGCGCAGAGATAGCGCCAGAGCAGCATAGCCATTGGCCGCGGCGGCGCGCGCTAGGCCAACCATGTTGTGGGCGTGGCCGGCAAATCCGTGAAGCAGGATCAGCGCCGGATAAGGCGGCTGGCCGGCTTGTGGCTTGAAGAAGTAGCCGCCCAGGCTGATGCCGTGGCCGGGCACGCGCACCTGCTCGGCATCGGCGATGTCGGGCAGCTCGTCCCAGCGGTGCATGACCTCGATCGGTACGCCGTCGGGATCGCGAAAGCCGACCGAGTAGGAACCTGGCGCCAGGTAGTCGAGTTCCTGCGGGCGCTGGATGATCTCGGCGCCCGCGTCGCGCAGTTCGGCGAAGACCTGGTCGACCTGGGCGCGGCTGTCGGCCGACACGGCGAGCCACAGCGCGCCCGGCCCGTAGGAAATGCCGTCCTTGGCCTGGCGCATGACGAAATGGTCGTAGCCGCGCGACCACATCACGCGGTCGGGACTCGCCCAGACGCGGTGGAAGCCCAGCATCGGCAGCCACAGCCGGTGGAACGCCACCGAGCGCGCGAGGTCGCTCACCTCGATCGCGGCGCCGGCGAAGGAAGAGCGTGGACGCATCAGCTCGGTTCCAGGCCCAGCGCCACCAACTCGTCGCGTCGCAGATGCTGTTCACCGGCGAGAAAGAACTCGTCGAGCTGCGGCGGCTGCACGTTCGTGCCGGCCAGCATGGCGTGGGCTTGCCCGCGATGATGCGTCTGGTGCTGGAAGAGATGTTCGAGGATCGAGATCACGCTCGATGGCGGCGGCGTGCGGTTGGGTCGCGGCAGGACCAGACCCTCGGCCAGCGACGCCTCGGTCTGGCGTTCGCAGAAGGAGAGCAGCCGCCGGTCGCTGGCGATCTGCGCATCGTAGAGGGACGCCGCGTCCGGAAAATCGGGGATCGGGTCGCGATAGCGCTCGAGCACCGTGGGATCGCGATGCAGCGCGTCGATGTAGTAGATATCGACCCAGAGGATGTGGTTCAGCGTGGCGCGCAACGAGGGGAAAAAGTTCGTGCGTGGCGCGGCGAACTCGTCTGCCGACAGCGCCTTGCAGGCCGTCAGCAGACGATGGTTCGCCCAGATGTTGTTGCGGGCCATGGCGACGGCATGCCCGGGGAGCCCCGTCGCCATGGCAGCCGCTTCAGGCCGCTTGCGCCAGATTGCGCAGCACGTAGTGCAGCACGCCGCCGTTCTTGAAGTATTCGATTTCCTCGGCGGTATCGATGCGGCAGGTGAGGACGATCTTCTCGCTGGTGCCGTCGCGGCGATGGATGGTGAGCGGCACGTCCATGCCGACTTTCAGGCCACCGTCGATGCCGCCGACGTCGAAGCTCTCGGTGCCCGCGAGGTTCAGCGTCTTGCGCGTCATGCCGTCCTTGAACTGCAGCGGCAGCACGCCCATGCCGACCAGGTTGGAGCGGTGGATGCGTTCGAACGTCTCGCACACCACGGCCTTCACACCGAGCAGGTTGACGCCCTTGGCGGCCCAGTCGCGCGAGCTGCCGGTGCCGTATTCCTTGCCGGCGATCAGAATCTGCGGCGTGTGCTCCTTGCGATAGCGCATCGCCACGTCGTAGATCGGCTCGGCCTGGTCCGACTGCCAATGATGGGTGAAGCCGCCCTCGACGCCCGGCACCATCTCGTTCTTGAGACGGATGTTGGCAAAGGTGCCGCGCATCATCACCTCGTGATTGCCGCGGCGCGTGCCGTACTGGTTGAAGTCCTTCGGCGCCACGCCCTCTTCCTGCAGATAGGCGCCGGCCGGGCTGTCCTTGCGGATCGAGCCGGCGGGCGAGATGTGGTCGGTCGTGATCGAATCGCCGAACTGGCCGAGCGGACGCGCGCCGGCGATGTTGGCGATCGCGCCGGGCGTCTTGCCCATACCGTCGAAGTACGGCGGGTTGCGCACGTAGGTCGACTTGTCGTCCCAGGCATAGGTCAGGCTGGGCTTGGTCTTGATGCTGCGCCAGAAGCGATCGCCCTTGAAGACGTCGGCGTAGCGCTTCTTGAAGGCCTTGGTGGTGACGAACTTGTCGACGGCCTTCGACACTTCCATGTTCGAGGGCCAGAGGTCCTTCAGATAGACCGGCTTGCCGCCCTTGCCGGTGCCGATCGGATCCTTGGTGATGTCGATCTTCATCGAGCCGGCCAGAGCATAGATCACCACCAGCATCGGCGAGGCGAGGTAGTTGGCGCGGGTCAGCGGATTGACGCGGCCCTCGAAGTTGCGGTTGCCCGACAGCACCGAGCAGACCACGAGGTCGCCGTCGCCGATTGCCTTGGTGACGGGATCGGGCAGGGGGCCGGAGTTGCCGATGCAGGAGGTGCAGCCGTAGCCCACCAGATTGTAGCCGATCTTGTTGAGGTCCTTCTGCAGGCCCGAGGCCTCGAGATACTCGGTCACGACCTGCGAGCCCGGTGCCAGCGAGGTCTTCACCCACGGCTTGACCTTGAGCCCGTGCTTCACCGCGTTGCGCGCGATCAGGCCGGCGCCCAGCATGACATAGGGATTGGACGTGTTGGTGCAGGAGGTGATGGCCGCGATCACCACGTCGCCATGGCCGAGGTCGTAGTCGGTGCCCTCGCACGCGACGCGCTTGCCGGTGTCCTTGCGGTCGAATTCCTTCTCCATGTTGGCGACGAACTGATGTGCTGCTTCCGACAGCGGCACGCGATCCTGCGGACGCTTCGGCCCGGCCATGCTCGGCACGACGTCGCCGAGATCGAGCGAGAGCGTGTCGGTGAAGATCGGGTCGACCGCCTTCTTGTTGCGCCACAGGCCCTGCTTCTTGGCATAGGCCTCGGCGAGCTTGGCCGCGGCGCCGCGGTTGGTGGTCTTGAGATAGCCCAGGGTGATGTCGTCGACCGGGAAGAACCCGCAGGTCGCGCCGTATTCCGGCGCCATGTTGGCGATGGTGGCGCGGTTGGCGAGCGGCATCTCGTCGAGGCCGTCGCCGTAGAATTCCACGAACTTGCTGACCACGCCCTTCTTGCGCAGCATCTGCGTGACGGTGAGCACGAGATCGGTCGCCGTCGCCCCCTCGGGCAACTTGCCGGTCAGCTTGAAGCCCACGACGTCGGGGATCACCATCGGCTGAGCCTGGCCCAGCATGGCGGCCTCGGCCTCGATGCCGCCGACGCCCCAACCGAGGACCGAGAGTCCGTTCACCATCGTGGTGTGGCTGTCGGTGCCGACCAGCGTGTCGGGATAGGCGACCGTCTCCTTGCCTTCCTTCTTGGTCCACACGACCTGCGCCAGGTATTCCAGGTTGACCTGGTGGCAGATGCCGGTGCCCGGCGGCACGACGCGGAAGTTGTCGAACGCCACCGCACCCCAGCGCAGGAACTGGTAGCGCTCCAGATTGCGCTCGTATTCGAGCTTCACGTTGGCGCCAAAGGCGGCGTTGTTGCCGAAATTGTCGACGATCACCGAATGGTCGATCACGAGGTCGACCGGCACCAGCGGATTGATCTTCTTGGCATCGCCGCCCAGCTTGCCCATGGCGTCGCGCATGGCGGCAAGATCGACCACGGCCGGTACGCCGGTGAAATCCTGCATCAGCACGCGGGCGGGCCGGAAGTTGATCTCCTTGACGGACTTGCCGCCGTTCTTCAGCCAGTCGGAGAAGGCGGCGATATCGCCCTTCTTGACGGTGGTGCCGTCCTCGTGGCGCACGAGATTTTCGAGCAGGACGCGCAGCGAGAAGGGCAGGCGGCTGAGGTCGCCGACCTCCTTCTCGACCGCCTTGAGGCTGAAATAGGTATAGGTCTTGGCGCCGACCTTCAGCGTCTTGCGGGCCTTGAAGCTGTTGGGATGGGCGGCAGCCATGATCGGGTACTCCTGGAAGGCGGTTTTGGGCGGACGGTGGCAAAATAGGGGCAGGGACCTCCGCAGGCAATCGGCGGATGCAGGCGGTTGGTGCATGTGCCAGATTGCCCCGATGCAGCGGGCAATCGTGAAGGCAATTGGGGCTTTTGCAGCCCTCGTCACGGCCTCCGCCGAGGCCATGGCGCAGCGCAACGGCAGCGACTGGGACCAGCCGGCACGTGGCCTCGACCAGCAGTCGGCCGGCGGCAGCCCGGGCGCGTCTGCCAGCAAGCGAAACGATAGTCTGGATGCTCTCGACAAGATCCTGTCGAGCTCCAAGCTCTCCGCTTTCGATCGCTCGCTCTATCTCAGCATCCGTGCCTATCAGTTGAGCCGGCTCGGCCGCGAGGCCGACAGCCGCAAGGATATCGACGAGATGGGCAAGGTCCTGCCCACGGGCTGGCAGATGGTGCTGTCCAGCACCGTGCCCGAGCTGGCCGGTGGCGGCGACCGCGCGGCGGCCTTGCGCACGCTCGACCATGCGCTGCTGCGCAAGCCGGGCGACCCGTCGCTGGCGATCGCCCAGGCGCAGGTCCACATGCAGATCGCCGATTTCCAGCGCGCCTCTGCCCTGCTGGACGGGACCCTTGCCGGCCCGACGACCGTGGCCGACCGGCGTGCGGCGCTGTTCGTCCGCGGCCATGCCAACTTCGATCTCGGCCGCTATGACGAAGCCGCCGACGATTTCGAGGCCTCGCTGGAGGGCCGCACGACCGTGAAGGCGCGATTGTCGCCGCTATTATGGCGCTACGCGGCTCACGTCCGCGCAAAGCGCGACGCGCGCGCTGGCCTCGCCAAGGACCTTGGCAAGGAGGACCTTTCCGAATGGCCTGCGCCGATCGCCAAGTTCCTGCTGGGCAAGCTGCCGGCGGGTGAGCTCGAGGTTGCCGCCGAAACAGACGATGCCGCCAAGCGCAGCAACGGCAAGTGCCCGTCGGCCTTCTTCATGGGCATCGACGCGATCCGCCGCGGCGACAAGCAGCGCGCGCGCGCGCAGCTTCAGCTCGCTCAGGCGCGCTGTCCGACCGTGTCGGAATTCAACTGGGCGGCAACCAGCGAGCTGAAGCGGCTTTAATCGATGACAGAAAGCGGCGACACGAAGCGGGCTACCTCCGACAGCAAATAGGCCGGCTGCTGCAGATGAGGGGCATGGCCGCAGCCCGGCACCAGGCGGGTCTCGCAATAGCCGCCGACCTTGCCGGCGATGATGCCGAGCTGCAGTTCGCTGCCATATTCGTCGTCCTCGCCCTGGATCGCCTGCACCGGGACGACGATGCCGGGCAGCCGGCCATCGGCGTCCATCGGCTCGAAGCCCGGCGCCAGCCACGCTTCGGACCACAGGCGAAAGCAGGCATCGACATTGCCGCCATGATACCGGGCGAGCCGCTCGCGCAGGTCGCCGGTGGCAAAGACCTCGCGGGCGCTTCGGATGCCGTCGATGCAAACCGGCTCGTTGATGGCGTGCGCAGCAAGCGTCACCACGGCGCGCAACGGCTCGGGATCGGACGCTGCGTAGTTGAGCGCGATCGTGCCGCCGTCGCTGTGGCCGATCAGGACGCAGTCCTCGACACCCAGCGCCTCGAGCAGGCGAGGCAGTACCTGATCGGCCTCGATCTCCATGTAGCGGATGCCGGGATCCGACGGCCACGGGCTCGAGCCGCCGTAGCCCGTGCGATCGTAGACGATGCCCGTGCAGCGCGTTGCATTGCACAAAGACTGAGGGAAATCGCGCCACATCTCGATGCAGCCCAGCCCCTCGTGCAGGAAGACGAGTGTCGTGCGTTCGAGTCCGTCGTCTTGTTCGGGAATCAGCCGCCGCACGCGCAATTGGCGGTCACCGAGATCGATCAGTCTGTCGGAGGTCGTCACACAAGGTGTGTAGCCGGGACGTGCCGGCATGAGAAGGCGTCGAATCCGCAGCGGCGAGCGATCGTCCGATATGTTAAATGTCCCGTCGTCTGTCGTGCGCATGTGGATGGGAGCCGAACGCCGATGAGGGTACTTCTCGTCGAGGACAATACGGAGCTCGTCGCGCTGCTGAAGAAGGGGCTCTCGCAGGGCGGCATCGAAGCCGATGCCGTGGGCACCGCCGGCGACGCCAGCCATGTGCTCGCCACGATGCAGTACTCCGCGGTCGTACTCGACCTCGGCCTGCCCGACGAAGACGGCATCGGCCTGTTGCGCGATCTGCGTCGCCGCGGCGAGTCGACGCCGGTGCTCGTCTTGACGGCGCGCGATGGCGTCAGCGATCGCGTCACCGGCCTGCGGGCCGGCGCCGACGATTACCTCGCCAAGCCGTTCGCCATGGAAGAGCTGATCGCCCGTATCCAGGCGCTGTTGCGCCGTCCGGGGAGCCTGCTCGGCCGCCGTCTCACCTCCGGCAACGTGGCGCTCGATACCGAAGGCCGGCAGATTTTCGTGGCGGGCGCCGTGCATGCCTTCCCGGCGCGCGAGACGGCGGTGCTGGAAATCCTGCTCAGGCGCAGCGGCAACGTCGCGCCCAAACGGCTGTTCGAGGATCACCTGTTCGGACTGTCGGGCGATGTCGGATCGAACGCGGTCGAGGTCTACGTCCATCGTCTGCGCAAGATGCTGGCCGATACCGGCGCCACGGTGAAGATTCATACCGTGCGCGGCGTCGGCTATCTGCTGACCGAGGACAAGGTCGGGTGATACGCTTCCGCTCGATCATCTCGAGGGTCGTGGCGCTGCAAGTGGTTGCGATCGGCGCCACCTCCATCCTGCTGCCGCTGGCGCTCTACTGGCTGCTCGAGCAGGCGGCCAACAGCCTCCACCGTGAAACGTTGCGCAGCCAGGCCGTCACCATCGGCAGTTTCCTGCGGCCGCAGGCCGATGGCGACGTCGTCCTCGACGTTCCCGACGATGTCCGACCGCTCTACGCCGAGTCTCACGGACTCTATGCCTACGCGGTCCTCGATGCGTCGGGGCGGGTTCTCTTCTCTTCCCGTGCCGGCGGCGCCGCCTTGTTTCCGCCGGGGACGTCGACTGAGGACGACAGCAGCACGCGCCGGCGGAAATCGGGATCGGGCCTGTTCGGCCTGACGGTGGTCCGCACGGTCGGCGATCGTCTCTACTGGGTCCAGATCGGACAGGATCTAGCGCACCGCGACGTCATCATCGACGACATCGTCGCCGGCTTCTTCTCGCGTGTCGCCTGGATCACTTTCCCGATCCTGCTGGTACTGCTGCTGATCAGCATCCTGATCTTCCGCCGCGTGCTCGAGCCGGTGCGCGAGGCCTCGACGACGGTGGCGGCGATCGGCCCGGCGCGCACCGACGTCCGTCTGCCCGAGCAGTCGATGCCGACCGAGATCGTGCCGCTGGTCCGCGCCGTCAACCAGGCGCTCGAACGCCTCGAGTCGGGTTTCCGGGCGCAACGCGAATTCACCGCCGATGTTGCGCACGAGCTGCGCACGCCACTTGCCATCATGCGCGTCCGCGTCGACTCGCTGGGCACCGGCCCAGTCCAGGACGCACTTCGCGCCGACATCGTCGGCATGGCCCGCACGGTCGGCCAGGTCCTCGATATCGCCGAACTCGAGAGCTTCGTCGTCGGCGACGATGCGAAAGCCGACCTTCACGCCGTCTGCTCGGATGCCGTGACCTTCATGGCCCCGCTTGCCGTCGACATGTCCAAGACGATCGCGCTCACCGGCGCCGACAGTACGGTCTGGGTACACGGCCATCCCGACGCGTTGTTCCGCGCCGTGCGCAACCTGGTCGAGAATGCCATCCGACACACGCCGCGCGGGACCTCGATAGAAGTCGACGTCTCCGCCGACGGCACCGTTTGCGTTCTGGACGACGGCCCCGGCGTGCCGGAGACTGATCGGCAGTCGATCTTCAGGCGCTTCTGGCGGCGCGACCGTGGTCGCCCCGATAGTCGTGGCCTGGGCCTGGCGATCGTCGCCCGTGTTGCGGCGGCGCATGGCGGCAGCATCAACGTCGAAAGCCGGCCCGACGGCGGCGCCACCTTCATCCTCAGGCTGAGGCCCGTGTAACACCGTCGCATTCGGCGAATGGCTGGCTTGACCGGTTCGAAGCAGCTATGGCTATCTGCCTGACGAAATCGCCGCAGAAGCGAAGACGCAGAAAATGGACACAGGGAACGCGAGGCAGGGGATGACCACGGGAACGGCCGAAGGCGGCACCGGGGCTCGGGACACGTTTCCGAAGCTTCTGGCGGAACGTGCCGGTACCGGCGCCGATCAGCCGGCCTATCGGGAGAAAGAACTCGGTATCTGGCAGACCTATGGCTGGGGCCACGTCGCGGCGCAGGTCCGGCTGCTGGCCGCCGGCCTGGCCGATCTCGGCTTCCGCCGCGGCGACCGGCTGATCGTGGTCGGCGACAACCGGCCCCGCCTCTACTGGTCGATGTGCGCGGCGCAGTCGCTGGGCGGCGTGCCGGTGCCGGTCTACCAGGACTCGGTGGCCGACGAGCTGGCCTACGTCGTTGAGCACGGCGGCGCGCGCTTTGCCCTAGCGGAGAACCAGGAGCAGGTCGACAAGCTGTTGGCGATCCAGAAGAAAGTGCCGTCGCTCGACATCATCATCTACGACGACCCGCGCGGCATGCGGCACTATGAGCAGCTGCAGTCCTACGCCGAGGTACAGGAACGGGGCGCCAGGCTGCTGGCGGCGGCGCCGGACACGGTCTCGGCCGAGGTCTCCAAGGGCCGCGGCTCGGACGACGCCATCATGCTCTACACCTCGGGCACGACCGGCCGGCCCAAGGGCGCGATCCTGAGCTACGACAATCTCATCTGGGCGGCCCGCGCCGGCGCGACGTTCGACGGCCTCAGGGCCGGCGACGAACTCCTGTCCTACCTGCCGATGGCCTGGGTTGGCGACCACATCTTCTCCTATGCTCAGGGCTACGTCGTGGGCCTCGTGGTCAATTGCCCGGAATCGGCGGCCACGGTGATGACCGACCTGCGCGAGATCGGCCCGACCTATTACTTTGCCCCGCCGCGCGTGCTGGAAAACCTGATCACCCAGGTCACCATCCGCATGGAGGACGCGGGCCTCGCGAAGCGCCGGATGTTCCAGTTCTTCATGACGGTGGCCCGCCGGGTCGGACCGGCGCTGCTCGACGGCCGACCGGTGTCGCCGGTCGACCGGCTGCTCTACGCGCTCGGCAACCTTGTGATCTATGGGCCGCTCAAGAATACGTTGGGCATGAGCCGGGTGCGCGTGGCCTATACCGCCGGCGAGGCGGTGGGCCCGGAGATCTTCAATTTCTATCGCGCGCTCGGCGTGAACATGAAGCAACTCTATGGCCAGACCGAGGCGTCGGTCTTCGTCACCATCCATCCCAATGGCGAGGTCTATCCGGACACGGTCGGCAAGCCGGTTTCCGAGGTCGAACTCAAGATTGCCGACTCGGGCGAGGTCCTCTATCGCAGCCCCGGCGTGTTCAAGGAGTATTTCAAGAACGCCGAGGCGACCAACGACGCCAAGACGGCCGACGGCTGGGTGCACACCGGCGATGCCGGCTATCTCGACGAGCGTGGGCACCTGCGCATCATCGACCGCGCCAAGGATGTCGGGAAGCTGAACGACGGCACGCTGTTCGCGCCGAAGTTCATCGAGAACAAGCTGAAGTTCTATCCGCATATCAACGAGGTGGTGGCGTTCGGCCACGGCCGCGACTACGTCGCCGTGTTCGTCAACATCGACATGATCGCCGTCGGCGACTGGGCCGAGCGGCGCAACGTCTCCTATGCGAGCTATCAGGAACTGGCGTCTCGGCCCGAGGTCTACGACCTGGTCCAGGGCGAGATCGAGCAGGTCAACCGCGACCTCGCCTCCGATCCGCGCATGGCAGGCGCCCAGATCCGCCGCTTCCTGATCCTGCACAAGGCGCTCGAGGCCGACGACGGCGAGCTCACGCGCACCAACAAGGTGCGGCGCGGCTTCATCGGCGAGCGCTACAAGCCGTTGGTCGACGCGCTCTACGACGGTTCGAGCACCGCCCACATCAAGGTCGACGTCACCTTCGAAGACGGTCGCAAGGGCGCCATCGAGGGCGACGTGGCCGTCCGCGACGTGGCCCCTCACGTCGCACTGAAGAAGGCGAGTTGATCGCAATGGCTGCGCGCGCGCGTTCCTTTCCCGACGTTCTTCTTTCGGTCGAGAACATCAGCCTGTCGTTCGGTGGCGTGAAGGCGTTGACCGACATCAGTTTCGACATCGCCAAGGGCGAGATTCGCGCCATCATCGGTCCCAACGGCGCCGGCAAGTCGTCGATGCTGAACTGCATCAACGGCTTCTATCATCCGCAGCAGGGCGCGATCACCTACAAGGGCGTCAGGCGCAGCCAGATGAAGCCGCACGAGGCGGCCGAGCAAGGCATCGCGCGGACCTTCCAGAACATCGCGTTGTTCAAGGGCATGTCGACGCTCGACAACATCATGACCGGGCGCAATCTCCGCATGAAGACCGGCCTGTTCTGGCAGGCGCTTCACATCGGGCCGGCGCAACGCGAGGAAATCGAGAACCGCAAGGCGGTCGAGCGAATCATCGACTTCCTCGAGATCCAGCACATCCGCAAGGCACCTGTCGGCCAGCTGCCCTACGGCCTGCAGAAGCGCGTCGAACTCGGTCGCGCACTCGCCGCCGAACCCGAGCTGCTGCTGCTCGACGAGCCGATGGCCGGCATGAACATCGAGGAGAAGCAGGACATGTGCCGCTTCATTCTCGACGTGAACGACGAGTTCGGCACCACGATCTGCCTGATCGAGCACGACATGGGCGTTGTCATGGACATTTCCGACCGCGTCGTCGTGCTCGACTACGGCCGCAAGATCGGCGACGGCGTGCCCGACGAGGTCAGGAACGACGAGGCGGTCGTCGCAGCCTATCTCGGCGTCAGCCACTGAGCGGAGTGAACATGCTGGGCCCGTTCCTCGAAACTCTGATCGGCGGCCTGCTGACCGGCGTGCTCTATTCGCTGGTGGCGCTGGGCTTCGTTCTGATCTTCAAGGCATCAGGTGTCTTCAACTTCGCGCAGGGTGCGATGGTGCTGTTCGCGGCACTCACGATTGCCCGGCTCAGCGGCGAGATCGACGGCAAGGAAGTCCATCTCGCCAACTTCGTCGTGGCGGCGGCGATCCTGGGTGTCGCGGTCGCCTTTGTCGGCTGGTACGCGTGGCGCGAGTATGTCGCGCGGGGCGCCGGGCCGGGCGAGCGGCGCAAGATGCAGATGTTGGCGGCCGTCGGCGCGCTGGTCGGCGGCATCGCGGCCTACAGCTACGGCAAGGGCGCATGGCCGATCTGGCTCGCGATCGCGGCCACCGCGGCCATCATGGGCCTGCTCGCCTATGCCATCGAACGCCTGGTGCTGCGCCATCTCGTGAACCAGGAAGGCATCATCCTGTTCATGGCGACCCTCGGCATCGCCTATTTCCTCGACGGTTTCGGCCAAACCCTGTGGGGCAGCGACATCTACAAGATCAATCTCGGCCTGCCCAAGGACCCGATCTTCCTGTTCGAGAACGTGTTTCCGGGCGGCTTGCTGGTCGATCCGGGCGACCTGGTGGCCGCGGGCATTGCCGCGGCGCTGGTGATCGTGCTCGCCCTCTTCTTCCAGAAGACGCGCGTCGGCCGCGCGCTCCGCGCCGTCGCCGACGATCACGCCGCCGCCCAGTCGGTCGGCATCCCGCTCAACACCATCTGGCTAATCGTCTGGACGGTCTCGGGCTTCGTGGCCCTGGCTGCGGGGCTGATCTGGGGGGCCAAGCTCGGGGTCCAGTTCTCGATCTCGCTGATCGCGCTGAAGGCACTGCCGGTGCTTATCCTGGGCGGCTTCACCTCGGTGCCGGGCGCCATCGTCGGCGGCCTGATCATCGGCGCCGGCGAGAAGCTTTCCGAAGTGTTCCTGGCGCCGATCCTGGTCAAGCAGTTCGATCTTGCCGGCGGCGGCATCGAAAACTGGTTCGCCTACATGCTGGCGCTCGTCTTCCTGCTGTTCCGGCCGCAGGGCCTGTTCGGCGAACGCATTATCGAACGAGTTTGAGGGGGCGGGTGTAGCCGATGCTTTATCGCGAGGCCGGCCAATTCAAGACGACCTATGTCGCCGACCAGCAGATCTTTCCGATCCTGCAGGATCGCCTGTTCGTGCTTGCGGTGATCGTGGTGGCGTTCCTCGCCGTGCCGATGTTCGCCTCGCCCTATCTCTACACCGAGATCCTGATCCCGTTCCTGATCTTGTCGCTGGCCGCCATCGGCCTCAACATCCTGGTCGGCTACTGCGGGCAGGTTTCGCTCGGCACCGGCGGCTTCATGGCGGTCGGCGCCTACGCGGCCTACAATCTCTGGCTCCGCGTGCCGGAGCTCAACAATCTCATCGTGGTGTTCCTGTTCGGCGGGCTGATGGCGGCGGCGGTCGGCATTCTGTTCGGCATCCCGTCGCTGCGCATCAAGGGCTTCTATCTCGCGGTGGCGACGCTGGCCTCGCAGTTCTTCCTCGACTGGCTGTTCGCGCGCGTGAAGTGGCTGACCAACTACACGCCGTCCGGCTCGGTCGCGGTCGGCAAGCTGGAAGTCTTCGGTTGGCACGTCGACACGCCGTCCGACCGCTACCTGCTCATCCTGGGCCTCGTCGTCGTGGCCACGCTGGTCGCCAAGAACCTGGTCCGCGGCCACATCGGCCGTTCCTGGATGGCGATACGCGACATGGATATCGCGGCCGAAATCATCGGCTTCAGGCCGCTCCGCACCAAGCTCACGGCCTTCGCCGTCAGCTCGTTCTTCATCGGCGTCGCCGGCGCCATGTGGGCGTTCCTGCGGCTGGGCGCCTGGGAGCCGCTGGCGTTCGACATCAACCGCTCGTTCCAGATACTGTTCATGGTCATCATCGGCGGCCTGGGCTCGCTGCTCGGCAGTTTCCTGGGGGCGGCCTTCATCGTGTTGACCCCGATCGTGCTCAACCAGCTGCCCGGCTGGTTCGGCATCAGGATGTCGACGGCGCTGCTCAGCCATCTCGAATTCATGGTGTTCGGCGCCATGATCGTATTTTTCCTGATCGTCGAGCCGCACGGCCTGGCGCGCCTATGGTCGGTCGCCAAGGAGAAACTGCGGCTCTGGCCGTTCCCGCACTGATCCACTAGGTTTCTGGCAAGGGCAGGCCGTCAAGGACCGCCCACATTTCGAGGAGGAACACGATGACACTACGCAAGGCAGTGCTTTTGGGCGCGTCCATCGCGGCAGCGGGATTGGCGTTCGCGACGACCGCCCAGGCCCAGAACGAGCAGTTCATTCCGGGCCTGATCTATCGGACCGGCGCCTACGCCCCGAACGGCATCCCGTTCGCCAACGGCGTCGCCGACTATTACGCGCTCGTCAACGAGCGCGACGGCGGCATCAACGGCGTAAAAATTCTCTACGAGGAGTGCGACACCGGCTACGCCACCGACCGCGGCGTGGAGTGCTACGAGCGCCTCAAGAACAAGGGCCCGACCGGTGCCGCCTACGTCAACCCGCTCAGCACCGGCATCACCTTCGCGCTCACCGAGAAGGCGCCGATCGACAAGATCCCGGTGATCTCGATGGGCTACGGCCGCTCCGAGAGCCGCGACGGCAGCGTGTTCCAGTGGAACTTCCCGCTGCTCGGCACCTACTGGTCGGCCGCCGACATCATCATGCAGCACATCGCCCTCAAGGAGGGCGGCTTCGAGAAGCTCAAGGGCAAGAAGGTCGTGCTGGTTTATCACGACTCGCCCTACGGCAAGGAGCCGATCGCGCTCCTCGAACAGCGCGCCAAGATGCACGGCTTCGAGTTCACGCCGATGCCCGTCACCCATCCCGGCGTCGAGCAGAAGGCGACATGGCTGCAGATCCGCCAGAACCGGCCGGACTATGTCCTGCTGTGGGGCTGGGGCGTCATGAACTCGACGTCGATCAAGGAAGCGGCCGCGGTCGGCTTCCCGCGCGACAAGATGTTCGGCGTGTGGTGGTCGGGTTCCGAGCCCGACGTCCGTCCGGCCGAGGGCGGCGCCAAGGGTTACAGCGCCGCCATGCTGCAGCACGGCGCCGGCCAGTTCGGCGTCCATGCCGATCTCAAGAAGTTCCTTTACGACAAGGGCAAGGGTGTCGCGAAGTTCGACGAGACCGGCGAGGTCCTCTATAACCGCGGCCTGGTCAACGCCATGCTGGGCGTGGAATCGATCCGCAAGGCGCAGACCAAGTTCGGCAACAAGCCGCTGACCGGCGAACAGGTCCGCTGGGGCATCGAGAACCTCGATCTCAGCGCCGCGCGGCTGAAGGAGCTGGGCTTCGAAGGCATGCTGCAGCCGCTCAAGGTGACGTGCCAGGATCACGAAGGCACGCGCGCCGGCCGCGTCCAGCAGTGGGACGGCGCCAAGTGGGTGGTGGTCTCCGACTGGTATCAGTCGGACGACAAGGTCATCAAGCCGATGGTCGATGCCGCGGCCAAGAAGTACGCCGAGGAGAAGAAGCTCACCGTCCGCGATTGCTCCAAGGAGAGCTGACCAAGGCGATGACCGCCGCTCCGGCATCTACGGGTTTTGGCCGTGAAAGCGGCCAAAACCCTCAGGCAGCGCCCGCCCCCGCTACGTCGATCAACGTGATCGACGTGGCCAATATCGAGGTGATTTATAATCACGTCATCCTCGTGTTGAAGGGCGTCTCGCTGTCGGTGCCGGAGGGCGGCATCGTGGCGCTGCTGGGCGGCAACGGTGCCGGCAAGTCGACGACCTTGAAGTCGATTTCCAACCTGCTGCGCACCGAGCGCGGCGAGGTCACCAAGGGCCACATCCACTGCCGCGGCGAGCGGGTCGACGGGCTCACGCCCAACGATCTGGTGCGGCGCGGCGTGATCCAGGTGATGGAAGGACGCCACTGCTTCGGCCACCTCACGGTCGAGGAGAATTTGCTGACCGGCGCCTTCATCCACGGCAGCAAGCGCCGCCAGATCGCCGACGATCTGGAGAAGGTCTACCACTACTTCCCGCGCCTCAAGGAACGCCGCACCAGCCAGGCCGGTTATACTTCGGGCGGCGAGCAGCAGATGACGGCGATCGGCCGCGCGCTGATGAGCCGGCCCACCACCATCCTGCTCGACGAACCGTCGATGGGGCTGGCGCCGCAGCTGGTCGAGGAGATCTTCGAGATCGTGAAGAACCTCAACGAGCAGGAAAAGGTTTCCATTCTGCTCGCCGAGCAGAACACCAACGTGGCGCTGCGCTATGCCCACTACGGCTACATCCTCGAGAACGGACGGGTGGTGCTCGACGGCAATGCCGCCGCCTTGCGCGAGAACGAGGACGTGAAGGAATTCTACCTTGGCATCGCCGGCGAGGGCCGCCGCTCGTTCCGCGACGTCAAGCACTATCGCCGGCGCAAGCGCTGGCTTTAGGCGAGACCGGAGAAGCGCGCTTCCTGCCCGGAGACGGCTTGAAAAGAGGATAGGGATATACTATTTGACGACTATCAACCCGATCCATCAAGGAGAGAAGGGAGTGGAGACGTTTGCCGTCGAGTTCGTCGAACCGCGTCGCAGGCCGCGCCCTTCTTGGAAACCCAACGAAATTCGACACTTTGCTTCCGATTCGAGGTCGATTGAACAGGCGGATATCGAAGAAAAATCAGAGACTTGAGCAGCGCGATGGCCGTGCAAGATAGGAAAGAGGTCGGCGGCTCGACGAAGGCGAATTTAGGTGCGGGCGAGCGTGGCCCACGTCGCGAAGGCAAGCGGTGGCAGCGCCACGAGGTCGCCGATGGCGATGAGGCGCAGGGCGCCGGCGGGACTGCCGTAGGCGGCATAGAAGGCCAGGAATCCCAAGACATTGATGGCCGCCGCCAGGAGCGCCGCCGGCCGCGCCGGCGCCGGCCAGGCGGCCCACAGGCAGAGGATGCCGACCAGTGCCAGCAGGAGCGCGCGGTGGCGCAGCATGACGAGCAGGGTGGAGTCGGTCGGCGCGATCCCATAGAGCCGGGTCAGAGCCTCGGGGGCGAACACCGGGGCGATGGGGATCAGGTGAATGACGGCGACGACGACGAGAGCGATGGAGGTCCACATGACGCTATCCTCGATCGTCGCGACGGGGCCCGGCAATTACCTGCGGGGTAGTCCGTTGCCACGTTGGAAGCAGGGCTCTACGGTCGCGAAACTCGGGGAAAGCAGCATGTCCAAGCACTACGACACTCTGGAAACCCGCTCGCCGGCCGAGCGCGAGAAGGCGCTGATGCAGGCGCTGCCGCAGCAGATCGCCCACGCCAAGGCCAACGCGCCCTTCTTCGCGACTTGGCTGAAGGACGTCGATCCGGCGGCGGTCACGTCGCGGGCGGCGCTGGCGAAGCTGCCGGTGCTGCGCAAGTCGATGCTGGGCGAGGTCCAGAAGAAGGATCCGCCGATGGGTGGGCTGATCACGGTGCCGATGGGCCGGGTGCGCCACGTCTTCATGTCGCCCGGGCCCATTTTCGAGATCGACACCGACGAGCCCGACTATTTCCGCGGTGCGCGCGCCATGCATGCGGCGGGTTTCCGGCCGGGCGACGTCGTCTACAACACCTTCTCCTACCACCTGACGCCCGCCGGCATGATGATGGAGTCGGCGCTGCGGGCGCTGGGCTGTGCCGTCGTGCCGGGCGGTGTCGGCAACACCGAGCTGCAGCTCGACGCCATCGCCGCGATCCGGCCGGTGGGCTATGTCGGCACGCCGTCGTTCCTGAAAATCCTGATCGAGAAGGGCGCCGAACTGGGCAAGGACGTGTCGTCTCTCGAGAAGGCCTTCGTGGGCGGCGAGGCGCTGCCGCCATCGCTGCGCCAGATGTTCGTCGAAAGGCGTATGACCTGCCTGCAGAGCTATGGCACCGCCGATCTCGGCACCATCGCCTATGAGTCGGAGGCGCAGCAGGGCATGACCATCGACGAGGGCGTGATCGTCGAAATCGTCCGTCCCGGCACCGGCGATCCCGTCCCCGAGGGCGACGTCGGCGAAGTCGTGGTCACCTCGTTCAATCGCGCCTATCCGCTGATCCGCTTCGGCACCGGCGATATGTCGGCGGTGCTGGCAGGCCCGAGCCCGTGCGGACGCACCAACATGCGCATCAAGGGCTGGATGGGTCGTGCCGACCAGCGCACCAAGGTGCGCGGCATGTTCGTCGATCCCGAACAGATCGCCGAGATTGCGAAGAAGCATCCCGGCCTCGGCCGCCTGCGCCTGGTCATCGACTGGGTGAACCAGGCCGACGTCATGACGCTGAAGGCCGAGAGCGCCGACACGGCGCCGGCACTGGCCGAGGCACTGGAGGCCACGGTCCGCACGGTCTGCAAGGTCGGCGGCAAGGTCGAATTTGCCCCGCTCGGCAGCCTGCCTAACGACGGCAAGGTGATCGACGACGTCCGCAAGTACACGTGAGAGCGGGAAGCGCCGTCAGTTCGCGTCGAGCTTCAGCCCTTCCTTGTCGATCACGCCCTTCCACTGGGCGATCTGCACCTCGACGAACTGCTTGAACTGCTCCGGCGTGCCGTAGGCGGGGAAGCCCGCCATCGCCCGGAAGCGCTCCTTGGTCTTCTCGTCGTCGAGCCATGCCTTCATCTGGGCATTGAGCGAGTCGACGATCGGCCGCGGCGTGGCGCCCGGCAGGAACACGCCGAACCAGGTCGAGACGTCGAACGGCGCCAGCTCCGGCAGGGTCTCGCGGATCGGCACGAGATCGGGCACCAGCGGGTTGCGCTGTGCCGAGGTGAGGCCGAGCGCACGCAGCTTGCCCGCCCGCACGAACTCGATGGCGGTGGTGAGGTTGTCGAAAAAGAAGCTGGTGACGCCTGCCACCAGATCGTTCAGCGCCGGTGCCGCGCCGCGGTAGGGCACGTGCGTGGCCTTGGTGCCGGTGAGCTGCATGAACCAGGCGGCCGACAAGTGCGGCGACTGGCCGGTGCCCGAGGAGGCGTAGGAGACCTTGCCGTCCTCCTTCTTCAGCCAGGCCACGAACTCGGGGACCGTGGTGGCCGGCACCGAGGGATGCACGACCAGCACGTTGGGCGCGGTGATGACGCACGACACCGGCGCCAGGCTGGCCGCCGTGTAGGGCATGTTGCGGTAGAGCGAATAGGCAATCGACTGCGGGCCGATGTTGCCCATCAGGACGGTGTTGCCGTCGGGGGCCGATTTGACCACCTCGTTGGAGCCGATGACGCCGCCGGCGCCCGACTTGTTGTCGACCACGCAGGATTGGCCCCAGGCCTGCTGCAGGTGGGCGGCCAGCAGGCGGGCCACGGGGCGGCGACGGGCAGGGCAGCGGCGGCCAAGGTGGCGCGGCGGGAAAGGCGGCGGATCATGGTTTCCTCGCGGCTTTCAACGTCGTTGCGGCGAGCCGTACCACGCGCCCACTGGCAAATCCGCCACAATTCCCGTATCTAGTCGCTGTGCGGTCGCCCCCGAATCGCCGGGCTCTTCCGGCCGGTTCGCCCCCTCTCACGGGGTCCGCGCCAAGGAGGACTATCTTGAAGAGGCGCATTTTCGTCTCCGGTACGGCGGCGCTCGCCGCGGCCGGTGTCGGCTCGTCGGCATTTGCCGCGACCATCAAGCCCTATAGCTGGGATCTCAACCCGCCGACCGACACGCGCGACAATTTCATCGCCTGGGGCAGGGCCCGCGGCGAGGATCCCGTGTTCCTCGGCCAGCGCTGGGACCGTTTCCAGGCGCTGCTGAAGAACAAGGACATTTGGGGCGCGCCGACCATCCGCGCCTTCCTGCTGACGCCGCGCGAGGAATTCGCCTCGGTCAATCCGGCGATCTACAAGCGCGCCTACGAGCACAACTTCCTCGATATCGGCTACGGCGTGACGATGTCCGGCCCCCATCTCCAGGGCCGCATGACCAACGTCATCGACGTCAAGCGCGGCGAGAAGGTGCTCGAGATCGGCACCGGCTCGGGCGTGCAGGCGGCCTATATCGCCAACCTCACCGAGAACACCTACACGATCGAGATCATCGCCCCGCTCGCCGCCCGCACGCGCGCGCTGTACGACAAACTGATCGACAAGGGCTACACCGAATACAAGCATATCAAGACCAAGAACGCCGACGGTTACTACGGCTGGGAAGAGGCGGGTCCGTTCGACAAGATCATCGTGACCTGCGGCATCGATCATGTGCCGCCGCCGCTTCTGCAGCAGCTCAAGACCGGCGGCTTGATGGTCATTCCGGTCGGCCCGCCGGGCGCCCAGCGCGTGCTCAAGGTCTCGAAGACGCAAGGGTCCGATGGTTCCATCACCACGAGCCGCGAGGACATCTACGGCGGCAAAATCGTGCCGTTCGTGCCCTTCACCAAGCTCGACGGCGACAAGATCGCGGGCACGCACAACCGCTGACTCTTCACGGACCGCGAGCGTCTCAGGGTGGAGTAGCCTCCACCCTGAGACGCTCGCGGTCCGGAAGATACTGACTGACCGCAACGACGGTCCAACAAAACAAACGGAGCCTCCCCCTTTGACCGTCTCCGTCGATCTCGACAATCGTCCGTCGCTTTCCTTCTATCTTTCCGTAGGCCTGGTCGCCGGCAGCATCATCGCGCTGCAGATCGGCATCATGCGGGTGTTTTCGGTCGGCAGCTGGGCCCACTTCGGCTCGCTGGTCGTCAGCCTCGCCATGTTCGGCTTCGGTCTCACCAGCGCCGTCATGTGCGTCGCCAAGGGCTGGTTCGAGCGCCACTGGGAGGGCGCGGTCAAGTTCGCGCTGCTCTCCTTCGGGCCGCTGATGGTGGTGTGCAACCTCGCCGCCCAGCAGGTGCCGTTCAACGCCATCTTCCTGATCTCCGACCCGATGCAGAAGTGGCGGCTGCTCGCCAACTTCGTGCTCTATTTCATGCCGTTCCTGGCCGGCGCGCTTTATCTCGGCGTCGTCTTCCTCAAGGCGCAGAAGACCTTCAACCGCGTCTACTTCGCCGACCTCGTGGGCTCGGGCCTGTGCGGACTGTCCGTGCTGCTCGCCATGTACTTCTTCAAGCCCGACGACCTCATCATGGCGCCATTGCTGCTGTGGCTGGCCGGCGGCGTGCTGTGGTTCGTGGCCATGAGCGACCGGCGCGGGATCTTCGTCATCGTGGGCGTGGCCGTGCTGTCGGCGGTCGTGCACTACGCGGCGCCGCCGCTGCTCGGCATCCCCAAGCTCGCGGTGTCCGACTACAAGGGCGTGTCCTACGCCCGCAAGTTCCCCGATGCGGTGCGCACCTACGAGCGCGCCTCGCCGTTCGGCTACCTGGAAGTTTATTCCAGCTCCTATCTGCATTTTGCGCCGGGCCAGTCCGACAACGCCGCCTTCAATGTCCCCAAGATGCCGTCCAACGCCTATCTCGGCCTCTACATCGACTCCGAGGGGCCGGCGGGCATCATCAAGGACCTGCCGGCCGACGAGACGCCGTATTTCCGATATCTGCCGATGTTCTATCCGTACCTGCTGAAGAAGGATCCCAACACCTTCGTCGTGCAGTTTGGCGGCGGCATCTCGACCGCGGTCGCGCTGAAGTCCGGCTCCAGGCACGTGACGGTGGCGGAAGGCAATCCCGCGCTGCTGACGGCGTTCCGCGAGGACAAGGGGCTCAGGGCCTTCACCAACGACGTGCTGAACAGTCCCAAGGTCACCGTCATCGACTATGACGGCCGCCTCTATGTCGCCGGCACGAAGAACCGCTACGACATCGTCGACCTGTCGCTGGCCGATTCGGCCGGCCTCTCGAGTCCCGGCGGCTTCTCCATCGTCGAGAAGTATTCTTATACGCGCGAGGCGATGAGCGCCTATATGCGCGCACTCAGCCCTGGCGGCATTCTTTCGGTCACCATGTGGAACAAAGAAGAGCCGCCCAAGTCGGTGCTGAAGCTCTATGCCACGATGGTGGCGGCGGCGCGCGACGTGGCCAAGAATCAGGGGGATGGCGGCAGGGATGTCGCCCAGAAATTCTACGTCGTCTCGTCCTACCTCTCGACCGCGACCGTGCTCTACAAGCGCGACGGTTTTTCGCCCAAGGAAGTGGCCGATCTCAACGCCCATACCAAGGCGATGTCGTTCGACGAGATCTACTATCCCGGCTTCAAGGTCGACACCTCGGCGCTGCCGCAGATCCTCTCCGACTATCGCGACCAGTTCTTCTTCACCGGCGACGCCGCCGATCCAACGGCGCCTTCGGAGAAGGAGCCCATCGACAAGCCGCCACCCGGTGCGCCTGGGGCGACGGAAGCGAAAGCCGATGGCACGCCACCAGCACCCATCGTGCCGGCGACCGTGCTGGGTCGGCTCGCCTGGCACTATCTGATCAACGGCGGCTGGCAGACGGCAGTGGCCGACAACTACGTGTTCGACACCCGCATCCTCACCAACCACCAGCCGTACTTCGCCGCGTACATCAAGGTGGGCGACCTGCTGAAGTTCACCGACCGGCTGGAACTGGTGCAGGACGAGTGGGGCTACCTGCTGCTGTGGGCGACGCTGGGCATCGCCACGGTCTTTGCGCTCACCCTCGTGCTGCTCCCCGTGATCTTCGGCTGGCGCACCATCTTCAGCCGCTATCCCGGCAAGGCCGGCACGATGCTCTATTTCCTCTGCCTCGGCCTCGGCTACATCATCGTCGAGGTCGGCATGATCTCGCACTTCATCCTGGCGCTCTCCAACGCCACGGTGTCGGCCTCGGTATTGATCACCGGCATGCTGGTCTTCTCCGGCTTTGGCAGCTTCTTCGCGGAGCGCTTCCTCGACCGGGCCCGTACCTTCATGCCCAAGGTGTTCCTCGCCATCTTCCTGATCCTGACGCTCTACGCCTTCACCATCGACTACGCGCTCGACTGGATCGGCACGCTTCCCTACGCGCTGCGCATCGCGCTCTGCATGGTGCTGCTGTTTCCGCCCGCTTTCCTGATGGGCTTCCCGATGCCGACGGCGATGACGGTGCTGGGCCGCCTCGGCAAGGACCACATGTTCCTGTGGGCCTGGGGCATCAATGGCTGCTTCTCGGTGATCGGCGCCGCCCTGGTGCCGATCGTGGCGACCAGCTTCGGCCTGCCGGCCGTTGTGCTGGTGGGTGCGGTCGCCTACCTGGTCGCGATGCCCGCCTTCTTCTCCGTCCTGATGCCGCTCGAAAAGGGGCGGCCTGCTGCGGCGTGAAGCGGCGGGCGCTGCTGCTGGGGGCCTTGTTGATGCCGACTGCCGCGCACGCCCAAAGCAAGACGCCCCGCAAGAGACAGGTGGCCAGGCCGGCGGCGAAGAAGCCGCCACCTCCGCCGCCGCCGCGCGAGGCGAAGACACAGCTCGCGGCCTTCAATGCCTCGCCGTTTCCCTACCGTGGGTTCATCCCCGACACGACCCGTCCCTTTCTCGATGCGCGCGACGACAAGCGGCGCGGCCACACCACGTCGCGCGGCGACGTCTATTGGGAAGACACGGTCTACAGCGACCGTCGCTCGCTGCTCTACCTGCCGCCGGCCTTCGATCCGGCGAGGCCGGTCCTGATCGTGCTCTATCTCCATGGCCAGGGCGCCACGCTCGAACGCGACGTGATGGTTCGCCAGGCCGTGCCGCGACAGGTGGCGGCGTCGGGCCAGAACATCGCCCTGGTGGCGCCGCAGCTCGCCGTCGATGCCGCCGATTCCAGCGCTGGCAATTTCTGGCGCGGCGGCCACTTCGCCAAGTATCTCGACGAGGCCGCCGAACGGCTGATGCGACTGGAGGGCAATCGCCAGTCCGGCCGGGCGTTCAACCTGGCGCCGGTCGTGATCGTGGCCTACAGCGGCGGCTATCTCTCCACCGCCTATGCGCTGGAACGCGGCGGCGCCAACCATCGCGTCAAGGGCGTCATTCTGATGGATGCGCTCTATGGCGACGAGGACAAGTTCGCGGCCTGGTTCGCGGCCCGCCGGCGCCAGGCTTTCCTGCTGAGCGCCTACACCGATTCCACCAAGGAAGAGAACGCCACGCTGCAGGGCCTGCTGGCTAAGCGCCGCATTCCTTTTGCCCGCAGCCTGCCGAAGACACTTTCGCCGGGAACCGCCGCCTTCGTGGCGACCGGCGGACTCGACTTGCATGGCGATTTTGTTACGCGCGCCTGGCAGCCCGATCCCCTCGAAAAAGCGCTCGCCATGATTCCCGGCTATGGCCCGGTTCGTGGTAAAACCGGTGCATGAGTAACGCCCTGCGCCAAGAACTCCTGGACATCTTCGTCGGCCGCGCCACGCGCCGCTATGGCTTGAGCGAGATCAACCAGCTCCAGCATGCGCTGCAGGCGGCGGCGCTGGCGGAGACCGATGGCGCGCCGCCCGCCACCGTGCTCGCCTCGCTGCTGCACGATGTCGGCCACATGATCCATCATCTGGGCGAAGACCCGGCCGCCCGCGGCCTCGACGACGTTCATGAGGAGCTGGGTGCCAAATGGCTGGCCGAGCGCTTCGGCCCCGAGGTCAGCGAGCCGGTTCGCCTTCATGTCGCGGCCAAGCGCTATCTCTGTGCCGTCGAGTCGGACTATTTCGGCAAGCTCTCGCCCGACTCGGTGCGCAGCCTCGGCCTGCAGGGCGGCCCGATGTCGGCCGACGAGATCGAAACTTTCAGGCGCCATCCGCAGCACGCCGAGGCCGTGCGGCTAAGGCGCTACGACGAAGCGGCCAAGGACCCCAACGCCCGTACGCCGGACTTCGACCACTTCCTGCGCCACGTCGCCGTCTGCCAGCGCGCCTGAGCCTCGCATGATTTCCCGCACCGAGGTCGAGGCCGCCTGGAGCCTCATCCGCCCGCACGTCCGTCGCACGCCGGCGCTCGAACTCGCCGCCGGGTCGCTCGGCATCGCCGCCCCGCTAGCCCGGATATCTCACAGATGAAGGGTGCATCGGGGCACGGGCTTTGAGAGAGTTGTTGTGTGGCAACACTTTCCTCAGTCCCAAGGATTAGCCCCGATGCCGACAGAGTGTAGCGCAGATC
>JAESGK010000156.1_pt1 | contig 55581 bp, 58 predicted proteins | sample 9269681 | NCBI WGS metagenome assembly JAESGK01 (sample SAMN14515347, study PRJNA621673) | algae metagenome | isolation source: Timaviella obliquedivisa GSE-PSE-MK23-08B and co-occurring heterotrophs from... | place: USA: Grand Staircase Escalante National Monument, Utah | collected 2006-08-15
CATGAAGATCGGCGTCATGTTCGGCAGCCCCGAGACCACGACCGGCGGCAATGCACTCAAGTTCTATGCCTCGGTCCGGCTCGACATCCGCCGCATCGGCGCGCTCAAGGACAAGGACGAGGTGGTGGGCAACCAGACCCGCGTGAAGGTCGTGAAGAACAAGGTGGCGCCGCCGTTCAAGGTCATCGAGTTCGACATCCTCTACGGCGAGGGCATCTCCAAGGTCGGCGAGCTGATCGATCTCGGCGACAAGGCCGGCATCGTCGAGAAGTCGGGCTCGTGGTTCTCCTACGACGGCACGCGCATCGGTCAGGGCCGCGAGAACGCCAAGCAGTATCTGCGCGACCATCCCGATGTCGCCGCCGCCATCGAGCAGAAGGTGCGGGCCAACGCCGGCATCATCGCCAACGTCCTGATGGACGGCGAGAAGGACGAAAAGGAAGACGACGACGAATAGTCGTCTTCCTCACGTTTTCTATCCGAAATCAAAGAGTCTTAGCGGCCGGATCCCCTGTCTCCGGTCACCGGGCGGTGTTGCTCCCCCACGCGCAGCACCGCCCACTTTCTTGCCCGCGCCCAGGCGCGGACAAGAAAGTGGGGTGGGCGTCGGCGCTTGTAATCAAGCGCGAGTAAGCCGCCGCGGACGGCGGCGACCCGCACGGCGCAGAGAGAATCCCGCTGTTGCTACCTTGCGGCGATCCTTTTCAGGAACCTTTGAATCCATTCCGGGCCAGTTCGCCGTACCCCGTCCGACGGACGGGTCGCGGACCAGGCCATCAGGCCGGCCAGCGGTAACCACTCCTCGCCATCGCTCTGCAGCCCGCGCGCGGCCATGGAAACCTTCGGTACCGGCACGGGTGTCACGCCCTCCTGCGCCCGGCCGGCACAGAGTTCGGCGGGCGAGGTCACGAGATACTCGCGGCATACCAGCGGCCGGTCGGGATGGATCGAGCAGCTCTCGTCCTCCAGGAACGGGCAGGGAATGGCGAGTGCAAAGTAGGCCAGCGAGAGTTCGCGATCGCTGCGGCCCGCGCGATCCGTGAGCCCGGCGCCGTCGATGGCCGTCTCGGCCGCCGCGAAGCGAGCGTGCAGGGTCTCTTGCCGTTCTCGCGGCATGGCGGCGATGACCGCCAGCAGCCGCTCGCCCTCCGTGCGCGATATCGGCACGAGCTGGCGGCAACAGGCGCCACAGCCCTTGCGACACGAAATCGTTTCTCCGCTCTTCGTGAGGCCGGCCTCGGCAGCGGCGACCACCGCGTTCACCACCCCCTGCAGCGCCGGCACGACGTCGGTCGCGGGCACCGGGGCCGACGGCACGGTGATCGGATGGACGATCCTGAGATCGCCCACGGTGAGCCGGAGAGTGGCGGTAGAATGGGCCTCGGCGGCCATTTCCGGACGGTTCCCTGTTCTGGACTTGGGCAGCAGCCGCACGCTACAAGGCCCGCATGCAAAGCGTCAGCGATATCCGCCGCACCTTCCTAGAATATTTCGGCAAAAACGGCCACGCGATCGTGGAATCGAGCCCGTTGGTGCCGCGCAACGACCCGACTTTGATGTTCACCAACGCCGGCATGGTGCAGTTCAAGAACGTCTTCACAGGCCTGGAGACACGTTCCTATGCACGCGCCACCACGTCGCAGAAGTGCGTGCGCGCCGGTGGCAAGCACAACGACCTCGAGAACGTGGGCTACACCGCCCGCCACCACACCTTCTTCGAGATGCTGGGTAACTTTTCGTTCGGCGATTATTTCAAGGAACGCGCGATCGAACTGGCCTGGAACCTGCTGACCAAGGACTACGGCCTGGCCAAGGACAAGCTGCTGGTCACGGTCTATCACACCGACGACGAGGCGGCGGGTTTCTGGAAGAAGATCGCGGGGCTCAGCGACGACCGCATCATCCGCATCACGACCTCGGACAATTTCTGGGCGATGGGCGAGACCGGCCCGTGCGGTCCCTGCACCGAAATCTTTTATGACCACGGCGAGGGCATACCCGGCGGCCCGCCGGGCAGCGCCGACCAGGACGGCGACCGCTTCATCGAAATCTGGAACCTGGTCTTCATGCAGTTCGACCAGGTGACCAAGGACGAGCGCAAGGCGCTGCCCAAGCCCTCGATCGACACCGGCATGGGGCTGGAGCGGCTGGCGGCGGTCCTGCAGGGCAAGCACAACAATTACGACATCGACCTGTTCCGCGCCCTGATCGAGGCGGTGGCGCACGAGACCGGCGTCGATCCCGACGGCAAGCAGGGCGCCTCGCACAAGGTCATCGCCGACCATCTGCGCACCACCTCGTTCCTGATCGCCGACGGCGTGCTGCCCTCGAACGAAGGCCGCGGCTACGTGCTGCGCCGCATCATGCGCCGCGCCATGCGCCACGCCCACATCCTGGGCGCGCAGGACCCGATCGTCTGGAAGCTGGTGCCTGTGCTGGTGCACGAGATGGGCGATGCCTTCCCCGAGCTGGTGCGCGCCCAGCCGTTGATCACCGAGACGTTGAAGCTCGAAGAGGCGCGCTTCAAGCGCACCCTGGGCACCGGCCTGCGGCTGCTCGAGGACGAGACCCGGGACCTGAGCGCCGGCGGCACGCTGAAGGGCGACATAGCCTTCAAGCTCTATGACACGTTCGGTTTTCCCCTCGACCTTACGCAGGACGTGCTGCGCGCGCGCGACATCAAGGTCGACAACGACGGCTTCGAGAAGGCGATGGACGAGCAGCGCGCCAAGGCGCGCGCCGCCTGGGCGGGCTCGGGCGATACGGCCGATCAGGCGATCTGGTTCGACATCCGTCAGAAAGCCGGTGCCACCGAGTTCCTGGGCTACGACACCGAGCGCGCCGAGGGCCAGATCAAGGCGATCGTGCTCGATGGCAAGGAGGTCCCGCGGCTGTTGGCAGGCCAGACCGGCTGGATCGTCGTCAATCAGACGCCGTTCTATGCCGAGTCCGGCGGCCAGCAGGGCGACACCGGCCGGCTCGTGAGCGGCGTCAACGAGGCCTCGGTCGCCGACGTCCAGAAGATGGTGGGCGATCTCCATGCCCATCACGCCACGGTCGAGAAGGGCGAACTCAAACTGGGCGACGACCTGGTGATGACCATCGACCCGATCCGCCGTGCCCAGCTGCGCGCCCATCATTCGGCGACCCATCTGCTGCACGAGGCGTTGCGCCGCCATCTCGGCCCGCATGTGACGCAGAAGGGGTCGCTGGTGGCGCCCGACCATCTGCGCTTCGACGTGAGCCATACCAAGCCGGTCTCGCACGACGAGCTGCGCCGGATCGAGGACGAGGTCAACGACCGCATCCGGCACAATTCGGCAGTCGATACGCATCTGATGACGCCCGACGAGGCGATCGCCGCCGGCGCCATGGCGCTGTTCGGCGAGAAGTACGGCGAGGAGGTGCGCGTGCTCTCGATGGGCGCAAACGACGGTGGCGAGAAGTATTCCGTCGAACTGTGCGGCGGCACCCATGCGAGGCGCACCGGCGACATCGGCCTGTTCAGGATCGTGAGCGAGGGTGCGGTCTCTTCCGGCGTGCGCCGCATCGTGGCGCTGGCCGGCGCCGCAGCCGAGGCATATGTCCGCCACCAGGCCGACCTGCTGGCCGAAGCTGCGGCGACGCTGAAGACGCGCCCCGAGGATCTGCCGGCGAGGCTGGCGGCGCTGGTCGACGGCCAGCGTCGCATCGAGCGCGAACTCAGCCATGCCCGCAAGGCGCTGGCGCTGGCAGGCTCCGACTCGGGCGCGGGCAATGCCGCGGCCGACGAGATGCGCGACGTGGGCGGCGTGAAAATGATCGGCCGCGTCCTGAACGGCGTGCCGGGCAAGGACCTCAAGGGCATGGCCGACGAGTTCAAGAAGAAGCTGGGCTCGGGCGTGGTCGCGCTGATCGGAATCGAGGACGGCAAGGCCTCGGCCGTGGTCGGCGTGACGGACGATCTTTCAAGGAGCCTGAGCGCCGTCGAGCTGGTGAAGGCCGGTGTCGCGGCGCTGGGCGGCAAGGGCGGCGGTGGCCGGCCCGACATGGCGCAAGGCGGCGGGCCGGATGCGGCCAAGGCGTCCGATGCGTTGCGCGCGATCGAGGCGGCAGTCGGCGCCGCGGGGGCGAAATGAAGAGGCTCGTGCTCCTGATGACAGCAGCGCTGCTGCTGGCCGGCTGCGGGCAGAAGGGCCTGCCGAAGGACGACGCCCAGGCCGCACAGTACGCCAAGGACGAGCAAGCCTGCCGTGCGCAGGTGAGCCAGACCGCGAAGAGCGAGCGCACCATCGAGGACCAACGCCGCGCCACCTTCGACGGCGAGCGCGAGCGCTTCGGCCAGCAGGGCCTTTACACCACCATGGCCAATCAGGGTTACACCAACAATTTCGACCGGCTGCTGGCGAATTGCATGGAGAACCGCGGCTGGACTCCCAAGAAGACCTCGATCTTCCCCAAGCTCAGCTGGTGACGAAGATGGGAGCCGCTACGATCCGGCTCTGAGTTCGTCGAGGCGGATCTCGGCCAGGACCTTGAATTCGCCGGCGGGATATTTTTCCAGATAGGCGGCGAGCGACGCCGGGTTGTCGCTCTTGCGCACCGATTCCCAGAACGACAGCTCGACCTCGCGGTCCTGCGGGTCGCGCATGCCGCCCTGTTCCGAGGCGAATTCTTCGAGGCGTGTGTGCGCCAGGGCCGAGAAAGCACCCTCGGGATATTGCTCGAGATAGGCCTCGTAGTCGGCAGCCCGCACGCTTTCCTTGATCGACTCCCAGAACACGATCTCGACCGATTGCTGTTCTGCAGGTGTCGGCTCCGGCGGCAGCTGCTCGACCGTGAACTGCTCCGACGACGCCGGCTCGGCCGCCAGTTCGATCTTGGCCGGCGGCGGCGCGCATCTGTCCTCGGGAGCGTCGGGCAGCAGGCGGAAGACCCGGATCGGCTGGGCGATGTTCTTGACGGTCTGCTCGCCCAGGTCCTCGAAACCGTAGGGGACCTTGTGCCTTATGTGGTCGCGAACGCCGCGCGAGATGCAGATGCCGCCCGGTTCGGCCAGCCCTTCCAGGCGGGCGGCGATGTTGACGCCGTCGCCGAAGATGTCGCCGTCCTTCACCATGACGTCGCCGACGTTGATGCCGATGCGGAAGTGCATCTGCTTGTCGTCGGCCAGGGCCTGGTTAGCTTCGCCGAGGTTGCGCTGGATCTCGACGGCGCAGTCGATGGCGGCAAACACGCTGGCGAACTCGGCCAGGATGCTGTCGCCGGCGGTGCCGCAGATCCGCCCGGCATGCCGCGCGATCAGCGCATCGGTGACGGCGCGGTGCGCCGAGAGCGTTGCCAGCGTGCCTTCCTCGTCGGTCCCCATCAGGCGGCTATAGCCCTCGATGTCGGCGGCGAGGATGGCGATAAGCTTGCGTTCGAGCGGCGGGGCTTCCATGTCGGGCCGTTCTCCGTCGTTGTCTTCGTCATTGCTGGAATCGACCATGGTGGACACCGGTACGACGCCAACGCGGCCGGACACCTTATGTTCCGTGCGAAGGCCCGGGACGGCGTGGCCGGCGGGCAGGCATATTGCCGTGACGGGCCGGTGACAGGGCCGGTGACGGCGGGGCACGCCGGTCGAGCGCAGCGCTCTTGCAAGTGCGCCGCCGCCGGTCGAAGATTTGCCATGAAAACCTTCGTCTTCTGTCTGCTGCTCGTGCTGTCGAGCCTCTCGCAATCGGCGTTTGCGCGCGATGAACTGGTGACGTCGGCCCGCACGTCGGGCGGCGAGGCCATCCCCTACATCCTGACGAGCAAGCCGGGCACGCCGGCCTATGCGGTGATCCTGATGCCGGGGGGCAAGGGGGTGATGGCCCCCCGGATGGTCGACGGCAAGCTCACCTTCTCTGGCGGCGGCAATTTCCTCATCCGCTCGCGCGAGCTGTTCGCCGACGGCCGCTTCGTCGCCGCCTCGACCGACGCGACGTCGACCCCGGCGCGCATCCTGGCGATCGCCCAGGATCTCCAGCGCCGCTACGGCGAAATCGCGATCTACGTGATCGGCACCAGCCGCAGCACCGACGCCACGATGGCGCTGAGCGGACCGCTCGACGGCCAGGTGGCGGGCTTCGTCCATACCTCGTCGATGAACAGTATTGCGACCTTCGACCCGAGGAAGTTCAGGAGCCGCCACCTCGTCGTCTATCATCGTATGGACGCCTGCCGGGTAACCAAACCGTCGTCCAGTACCGCTTCGCGCAGCAGCTACGGCACCGAAACGATCGAGATGGAGGGCGGCACCTCGACCGGCGACGATTGCGAGGCCCGGTCCTATCACGGCTACAACGGGATCGAGGCCGCGACCGTCGACAAGATCAAAGTGTGGATCGCGGCCGGCAGATAGGGCGCATAGAAAAAGGCGGCCTTTCGGCCGCCTTTTCCAGTTCAGGTGAAGTCGCTTACAGCGGCTGCACGAACGGCTGGCCGGGCCAACGGTAGCCAGGAGCCGGCAGCGGCAGCTTGTTGTCGATGTGGGCCTTCTCGAGCACCGGGATGCCCTCGTTGTAGCGGCCGGCTTCGCACAGCGCGATGGCGGCGGCTTCAGGCGTATCGGTCCGCGCGGTGCGGAACTGGCGCCACTTGTCGCTCAGCGCCTTACAGTAGGCGGCGGGATCGCGGAAGATCGCGGGAACGCCGGCAACCTGGCCGTCCATCACGATCTCGACGCGGCGGTTCTGCGGCTCGCGCACGCCGTCGCCGGTCGCGACCAGCGGCGAAGCTTCGCCACGGCCGACCACAGAGATCGACTGGGCCGGTACGCCGTTCTGGACGAGGGCGTCCTTCACGGTGTTGGCGCGACGGAGAGACAGCGCCATGTTGTAGGCGTCGGAGCCCGACGTGTCGGTGTGTCCGGTGGCGGTCACGCGGGCGCTGCCACGCGACTTGTAGGCCTGAGCGGCCTGCTGGATGGTGCTCTGGGCCTGGGCCGACAGGTTCGACCGATCCCAATCGAAGAAGACCATGAACGACGTGGGCGGCGGCGGCGGAGGCGGCGGAGCTGCCTGTTGTGGCGGCGGGCTATCGCACGCCCCCAGAAGTAACGCGGCGATACCGGCGACAAACAGCTGCTTTAGCATTGGTGCATTCCCCTCGAGGTTGAGGACCGAACCCGAAAGACTCGGCCACTGTGGGGTGTAACGCCTCTATTCCGCCTAGGTTCCCGCGGAATGCGGATTTTTTGGCACTGTCCGAATCGCTATCGCGTGGGCAGGCCGGGTGGCAGCGGTTTCCCCGGGACCGCCCGGACCTCGGGTGGCGGGGGTTGGGCCTCGTTGGGCCTCACCATGTCGAGTTCCTCGCGGCTGCCGGGCAGCGGGGTGATGGCGAGGCCGCGATAATTGGGACCGGTCGTGGTGCTGCCGCCCGGCACCACTGGCGGGCCCGATTCCGGCAGGTTGATCAGGTCGTTGGGATTGCCGGTGCCCTTATGCTGGGCCAGGACAATGCCCGACGGCACGACGGACGCGGCGATGAGGATTGCTGCAAAGAGGGTCGGTTTCATCGGATCCTCCGCGGGTGACACTCCCACAACAGCCCACCCGCGCCGACGTTGCCTGCGAATCTCGATCGGACACAACAAAAGACCCGCACCGGGAAAACCGGGCGGGCCTCGACCCGGCCGGTACATCCGCGGCCGGGTCGGCTGGAGCATCTCGGCTCCTTGGATGAAACGGCCGGGGGTCGAATTGGTTGCTTCAGGCCCTGAGGTGGGCGAAGAACACTTTGCTGTCGATCCGCCAGCCCTCGTCGCGGCGGACCAGCACGAAGAAGTCGGTGTAGCGGGTCCCGCGCCAGTTGAGCGCCTCCAGCCGTGCCATCGCCGCACCCCCCGCGTGATCGATCGACACCACCCGCGCCTGCAACCCCGGCGCCGCGCCGCCCTTGGCCACGGCGTCGCAGAATTCCTGCAGCGACCAGCTCACCGGCTTGCCGCCATAGCTGCCGCTCACCCACGCCTCAGAGGTGAAGGCCGAGCGCAGCAGCGCGATGTCGGCCGCCCGCGCGCCGTCGATGTAGCGCTGCAGGGCTTCGGCGATGGCCTGCGGGATGGCGAAGCTTTCGGTCTCGTCCTGTTGTGTCATGCGATCCTCCGTGGAGGGGCACACTTGCCTGATAGCCACCGGCATGTCCTTGTCTTATGTGCCTCTAAAAGGACCTATCGGTTGGCACGATATTGCGCCCAAAAGCGCACGGGAGGGAAATGATGCCAAACGACGATCTCGACGCCCTGGATCGTCGCATCGTGGCCGCCCTGCAGGCCGACGGGCGGCTGAGCAATGTCGACCTGGCCGAGAAGGTCGGGCTCTCGCCGTCGCCCTGCCTGCGCCGCGTCAACCGGCTGGAGCGCGACGGTTTTATCGAGAGCTACCGCGCCATGCTGGGCCGCAAGCGTATCGGCCTCGGCCTCAGCGTCTTCGTCGGCGTGAAGATCGAGGGCCACGCCGACGACCGCGCCACCACCTTCGAGGAGGAGGTCGTGGCATTTCCGGAAGTGATCGCCTGCCACATGATCGCAGGCGAGGCCGACTACCTGCTGGAAGTCACCGTGCCCGGCCTCGACGCCTACCAGCAGTTCCTGGTCGGCAAGCTGCTCAACCTGCCGCTGGTGCGCGAGGTCCGGAGCAACATCGCGATCCAGACTCTGAAGGCGGGGGCGCCGTTGCCGTTGGGGCATTTGGTGGTGCCCGCCCTGAGAGCCGGGCGCATTGGGAAAGAACAGCATACCCCCTGACAATAGTCTTGGAGCGATATCGTTCATAGACTATATTTATGATCATGGCGTGGGTTGTTCTGTTCCATCCTGAGTTCGAGACGGAGTTCGGCGCCCTTGCCGAACAGGTTCAGGACGATTTGCTCGAATCGGCGCGTGTGCTTGCGGAAATCGGTCCGACCCTGGGCCGGCCGACCGTCGACACGCTCAAGGGCGCGCGCCACGCCAACATGAAGGAAATGCGATTCACCTCCGGTCGCGGCGTTTGGCGCGTGGCCTTTGCGTTCGATCCGGCTCGGCAGGCAATCCTTCTCGTCGCCGGCAACAAGGCCGGGTTGAGCGCCAAGATGCAGACGAAGTTCTACCGCGATTTGATCGAGCGCGCCGACCGGCGTTTTTCCGGCTGGATGCGTCGGCGATGAAGACAGGCAAGGGAGTAGAAATGGCCACCACGTTGAACGAAATAATGGCGCGGCTGCCGGCCGCGCGTCGGCGGCGGATCGAGGCGCGCGCGGCCGAGCGGATCGCCGAGGAACTGGCGCTGCGCGACCTGCGCAAGGCACTGGGGAAGACTCAGGTGGAAGTGGCGCGACGGCTAAAAATCTCGCAGGTCACCCTCTCCGATACCGAACGACGCGGCGACGTCATGCTCTCGACCTTGCGCAAGTATGTCAGCGCGCTCGGCGGTAAGCTGGAGCTCGTGGCACGCTTTCCCGACCGAACGGCCGTGCGGATCGCACCCACGGTCGAGCACGGGTCGGTCGTGGCGGCACGCAAGCGGCGCAAGCGACCGGCGTCGGCGGCTTAGCCCAATCTTGCTACGATAGAACGGTCAGCGTCTGATAGAGAGATAACTATGGTTGACGAGCATTCTAACTGGCGCGTCACCTTGCTGAATTCAGAATTCGGAATTCACCAAGTATTTCACATTGCACCTCTGCACTACTTGCCCTTCATAGCCCGGACTCGGCGTTTGCTCGCGCGACCAAAGCTAAAAGACATCGGCTATGCAGACTCGCACTTTCGCAAGACATCGCATCAAAGCGATGCATCTCGAGGGTTCGGTGATCGAGTTTTCCTGTCCACGATTCGCTTGCCTCCGATTCTTCTGACGAAGCTTGAGAAGGGCTTTCCGCACGTCCGTTTCGACATAGCGATATCTGCGCTACAGGCGGCAGAGTTCGACTTGTGTCGGTACAATGTGGCGAAGAACCGAAGCAACTTGCGAGGTGGTCCCGTTTCCAGCCATTCGGAGGGCGGTTCTAACGGCCGATACTACGATGGGAAGCAGCTCCCAGTTGCTCGGTCATCAGCTGATATGGCGGCAATGCTTAGGAGACATTGGGGTACTGGACAGGGCATTGAAGTGCAGGTTCGAGATAGCGTGCCATTGCCAGATAGTCTGGTTGTCACATGCTTCTCGGAAGCAGATCAGGCGATAGCTGCTTCTGTGATCCTGAGGACTGGCCGCAATTGGAAGACGACTAAAATTAAACTTAGTGACTATAGGCGCTCAAGTAAGCTTGCGAGGCAGGTAGAGGCGTTCTGTGAAAGAGCTTTGACGGCGCCCGATTGGAAAGGCGATGGCCTCGATTTCGATCGTTTGACGTAGCTACGTCGTGACAAGCGAGCAAAGCCAGTAAGTCCAGCGGGCGGCATCATATATGCTGACGCTCGATCACTCCGCAGCCCGCACACCCTGCGCCGCCGGCGCGATCGCCTTCATGGTCCCGCCGTAGCGGTCAGCGAAGGCGGTGGTGTCGATCTCGTCGAGCACGATCTCGCGGTTCAGGACCTTTTCCTTCCACTGCAGCAGCTTGGGATGCGCCGCCTGGAACTCGGGCATCACCTCCTGGGCGAAGAGTTCGAGCGATTCGCAGATGTCCTCGTGCCGGTTCTTGCCGGCCTGGTTCAGCAGCACCACCTGGTCGATGTTCGACTCCTGGAACTTTTTCAGCTTGCGCCGGATGGTCTCCGGCGAACCGATCAGGCCGCCGCGCAGCGACGCGGCGTGCTGGTCGGGGTTGGCCTTCTTCCACTTCTCGTATTCGTCCCACATGTTGACCGTGCCGGCGGCCGGCCGTCGCCGATCGGCGGACTGGCCGTAGAAGCGTAAGGCGAACTGGAAGAAGGTGTCGCCGTCGGCGCGGGCGCGCGCTTCCTCGTCCGTCTTGGCGCACATGAAGAAGCTAACCAGCGCGATGTTGGGGTTGGTCACGTAGTCGGCAAGCTTCTTCTGCCGTTTCACGAAGGCGTTGTAGTAGGCGTGCACCCAGGCGTGCGCGGCGTCGGCCGAGACGAACTGGAAGCCGAGCGCGCCCATGCCCCATTCGCCGCACTTGGCCAGGGTCTGGAGCTGCGAGCAGGCGACCCAGAGCGGCGGGTGCGGCTTCTGCATCGGCTTGGGCACCACCATGCGGAGCGGGATGTTCCAGGTCTTGCCCGCGTGTTCGCTGGGGCCGTCCTTGAACATCGGCAGGATGGCGCGCACGGCCTCCTCGAAGATCTCGCGCTTGTTCTCCATGGTGACGCCGAACGGCTCCAGCTCCGTGATCGAGGCGCTCTCGCCCATGCCGAACTCGCAGCGGCCGTTTGACAAGAGATCGAGCGTGGCCACGCGCTCGGCGACCCGGGTGGGATGGTTGGTCGTGACCTGGAAGATGCCATGGCCGAGGCGGATGTTCCTGGTGCGCTGGCTGGCGGCGGCGAGGAAGGATTCCGGCGAGGGCGAGTGCGAGTATTCCTCGAGGAAGTGATGCTCGACCTGCCAGGCATGGTCGTAGCCCAGCCGGTCGGCGAGCTCGATCTGGTCGAGCGCGTTCTGATAGAGGCGGTGCTCGTCGCCGTCCTTCCAGGGACGGGGCAGCTGCAGCTCGTAGAAGATTCCGAATTTCATGAGGCGTCCTCCGCTGGGGAGAGGATGCCCGCAAATCAGGCCGGTGCAAGAGGCGGTGGAATCATGTTTCGCTGGTAGAGACGGCGGCCCGTTACTCCGCTGCCGCCTTCATCGCCTCGGGATTGCGCCACTGGTTCAGAAGCTCGGCTTCCTTCTGCTTGGCCTTCACCAGATGGGCGTCCTTGACGTGGCCGTAGCCCTTTATGTCGTCGGGGATGGCGGCGAGTTTTACGGCGAGCGCGTGGTTGGCGGAGGAGAGGCTCTGCAGCAGCTCGGCCATCAGGGTCTCGTACTCGCCGATCAGCGCGCGCTCGGTCTTGCGTTCCCGGGTGTAGCCGAAGAGGTCGAATGCCGTGCCGCGCAGGACCTTCAGCTTCGCCAGCGCCTTGAAGGCCGGCAGCATCCAGGCGCCGAACTCCTGCTTGATCAGGTGGCCGGTCTTGGGATCGCGGCTGGAAAAGATCGGCGGCGCGAGGTGGAACTTGAGCTTGTAGTCGCCCTCGAACTGGCCGGCGAACTGGGCCGCGAAGGCGGCATCGGCATGGAGCCGCGCCACTTCGTACTCGTCCTTGTAGGACAGCAGCTTGCTGTAATTGCGCGCCACGGCTTCCGCGAGACCCGTGAGGCCGGGGCCGGCCTTCTGTTCGGCCGCGCGGACCTTGTCGACCAGCGCCTTGTAGCGCTGGGCCAGGGCGTCGTTCTGGTAGCCCGTGAGGTGCTTCATCCGCACGGCCACGATCTCGTCGAGCGTCCTGGCGATGCGCGTGAAGGGCACCACCGTGGCCGGAGGCGCGGCGAGCATGTCGACCGCGGCGCGATCGGCGGCGGCGCGGCGGCCCCAGCGGAAGGCGGAGGTGTTCATGGCGACGGCGGCGCCGTTCAGTTCGATCGCCTGCTCCAGTGCCTCGTGGCCGATCGGTACCAGGCCCCGCTGGTAGGCGTAGCCCAGCATGAACATGTTGGTGGCGATCGAATCGCCCAGCAGCGCCGTGGCGATGCGGGTGGCTTCGACGAAGTCGCAGGCATCGGCGCCGGCGGCCGCTTCGATCGAGAGGCGAAGCGTGTGCGAGGGGAAGGCGATGTCGGGATGGCGGGTGAACTCGCCGGTGATGGTCTCGTGCGTGTTGACGATGGCGCGCGAGACGCCGGGCTCGAGCCGCGCCAGCGAATCGGCACCGGCGCTGACCACGAGATCACAGCCGAGGAGCAGGTTGGCGCCGCCGGCGCCGAGGCGCACGGCATGCAGGGCCTCGGGCGTTGCGCCGACGCGGACGTGGCTGACCACCGCGCCGCCCTTCTGCGCCATGCCGAGCTGGTCGAGGACGGTGGCGCCTTTGCCTTCGAGATGCGCTGCCATGCCCATGATGGCGCCGATGGTGACCACGCCCGTGCCGCCGATGCCGGTGATGAGCACGCCATAGGGTTTTAGGGCGATCGAGGGCAGCGTGGGGGCGGGCGGGAGAGGCGGTTCGCTCTTGTCAGCAGCGGCGGCGGATTTGCCGGCCTTGCCCTTGCGCAGGCTGCCGCCTTCGACCGTGACGAAGGACGGGCAGAAGCCGTTCAGGCACGAAAAATCCTTGTTGCAGGACGACTGGTCGATGGCGCGCTTGCTGCCGAACTCGGTGGCCACCGGCACGACGGAGAGGCAGTTCGACTTGGTCGAGCAGTCGCCGCAGCCCTCGCAGACCGCCTGGTTGATCAGGACGCGCTTGGCCGGATCGGGATAGGTGCCGCGCTTGCGGCGGCGGCGCTTCTCGGCGGCGCAGGTCTGGTCGTAGATCAGGACCGAGACGCCTTTGACCTCGCGCAGTTCGCGCTGGACCTCGTCGAGCTGGTCCCGGTGATGGAAGGTGACGCCCGGCGCCCATTCGGTGCCGACCGGGTACTTGCCCGGATCGTCGCTCACCAGGGCGATGCGCTCGACGCCCTCGGCGCGGACCTGGCGGCTGATGCGCCACGGCGTGACGTCGCCGTCGTGCGGCTGGCCGCCGGTCATGGCAACGGCGTCGTTGTAGAGGATCTTGTAGGTGATGGTGGTGTCGCTGGCGATGGCGTGGCGGATCGCGAGGTAGCCCGAATGGAAATACGTGCCGTCGCCCAGGTTCTGGAAAACGTGCGGCACGTCGGTGAAGTGCGAGGCGCCCACCCAGGTGCCGCCCTCGGCGCCCATGTGGGTGAAGGTCTTGGTGTTACGCTCCATGCCGATCGCCAGCGTGTGGCAGCCGATGCCGGCCAGCGCCATCGACCCGTCGGGCACCTTGGTCGAGCTGTTGTGCGGACAGCCGGAGCAGAAATAGGGCACGCGGGCCATGCCGGACTCGTTGCGGACCTGACGACCGCTACGGCGCTTCAGCATCTCGAAGCGCTGCTTCGTGCGCTCGCCGAAGGAGTCGAGGCCGAAGCGCGACACGAGGACCGAGGCGATGTCGAACGGCGTCAGTTCGCCGTCGCTCTTGAAGAGGTGTTGGCCGCGCTCGTCGTGCTTGCCGACGACGACGGGGCGGCGGCCGGCTTCCATGTTGAACAGCGCGTCCTTGAGCTGCTGCTCGATCAGCGGCCGTTTCTCCTCGATCACCAGGATCTCGCGCTTGCCGGCAGAGAAGGCGGTGGCGCCTTCGGTCTCGAGCGGCCAGACCATGCCGACTTTGTAGATGGCCAGTCCCAGCCGCTCCGCTTCGGCGTCGTCGATGCCGAGTTCGTCCAGCGCCTGGCGGACGTCGAGGTAGGATTTGCCGACGGTGACGATGCCGAAGCGCGCGTCGGGGCGGCCCATCATCACCCGGTCGAGCTTGTTGGCGCGCCAGTAGGCCAGCGCCGCCGGAATCTTCACCGAGTAGACGCGCTTTTCCTGGCCGAGCCAGTCGTCGGGCCAGCGGATGTGCACGCCGTCGGGCGGCAGGTGATGATCGGACGGTGTATGGATTTCGAGGCGGTGCGGGTCGACATGGACCGAGGCCGAGGAGTCGACCGTCTCGCTCAACACCTTGAAGCCGACCCAGAGGCCGGAGTAGCGCGACATCTCGAAGGCATGAAGGCCCCAGTCGAGATATTCCTGCACCGACGCCGCGTGGATCACCGGCATGCCGGCGGAGATGAAGGCAGGCTCGCTCTGGTGCGCGACCGTCGAGGACTTGGCCATGTGGTCGTCGCCGGCCAGGGCCACGATACCGCCGTGCTTGGACGTGCCGGCGTAGTTGGCGTGCTTGAAAGCATCGCCGGAACGGTCGACGCCAGGGCCCTTGCCGTACCACATGCCGAACACGCCATCGTACCGCGCGCCGGAATAGAGATGGATCTGCTGCGTCCCCCACAGCGCCGTGGCCGCCAGGTCCTCGTTGGTGCCGGGCTGGAATTCGATGTGGTTCTTCTTGATGAAGCGCTTGGCCTGCCACAGCGCCTGGTCGAAGCCGCCCAGCGGCGAGCCACGATAGCCGGAGATGTAGCAGGCGGTGTTGAGGCCAGCCGCGAGGTCGCGCTGGCGCTGCATCATCGGCAGTCGGACCAAGGCCTGCGTGCCGGTGAGATACACCCGGCCGGTTTCGAGGACGTACTTGTCATCCAGGGTCACCGCGAGGGTCATGGGCAACCTCCTTTGACTTGTTATGTGGGGACGGTAGCGACAGAATCTTGCGCCTTGCAATCGGGAACGCGCGGGCCGCGCAAAAATGACGTTTTAAGGGTGTCGCGGCTCGCCGATCATGCGCGCCGTTTCACGGTGTCGCCCGCGGATGAAATGTTGTAATCACCCGCCGCATGCCTGTTCTCGTCACCGGTGTCGCCGGCTTCATCGGGTCGCACGTCGCGCGGGCCCTGCTGGCCCGGGGCGAGGCCGTGGTCGGCGTCGACAATTTCAGCGACTACTACGACCCGATCCTGAAGTTCGCCCGCCTCAAGACGCTGCGCGAGAACAGTGGCTTTACCTTCCTGGAGGCCGACATCGCCGACCGCGAGGCGATGGTGGCGCTGGCCGGCCGGCACGGCGACCTCGACCGGATCGTGCACCTGGCGGCCCAGCCGGGCGTCCGCCATTCGATGGTCGACCCCTATATCTACGTGCAGACCAACGTCATGGGCCATCTCGTGATGCTCGAGTTGGCGCGCGGGCTCCGGGACCTGAAACACTTCGTCTATGCCTCGTCCTCGTCGGTCTACGGCGGCAACCGCAAGCTGCCGTTCGCCACGACCGACAATGTCGACTGGCCGATATCGCTCTATGCCGCCACCAAGCGCGCCGACGAGCTGATGACCGAGACGTATAGTCATCTCTACGGAATGAGGACGACGGGGCTGCGCTATTTCACGGTCTACGGGCCGTGGGGCCGGCCCGACATGTCGCCCTATATCTTTGCCAAGGCGATCCACGAAGGCAGCACGATCCAGCTCTATCACCGGGGTTTCATCAAGCGCGACTACAGCTACATCGACGACATCGTGTCGGGCACGCTGGCCGTCCTCGACAAGCCAGCGTCGGAGCCCGCGCATAGAGTCTATAATCTGGGTGCAACGCGGAGCGAGGACATCGTCCATGTCATCTCGCTGTTCGAGAAGGCGCTGGGCCGCGAGGCCAAGGTCGAGCTGCGGCCGGGCGAGCCCGGCGACATGCAGGAAACCGCGGCCGACGTCTCCGACACCACGCGCGACTTCGGCTGGACGCCCAAAGTGACGGTGGAGCAGGGGATTCCGCTCTTCGTCGACTGGTTCAAGAGCTACAATCGACTGTAGCTTGCGCCGAAACGCGCACGACCCCATCTCTGGGGTGTCAGGAGTGTGTGAATGAGTGCAATGCTGGGCGATCTGCCGACCTGGAATCTCGCCGACCTCTATTCCAGCCCGACCGGCCCCGATCTCGACGCCGACCTGAAGCGCGCGGCAGCCGACGCAACTGCCTTCGCCAGGGATTACGAAGGCAAGATCGCCGGCCTCGACGGCAAGTCGCTGGCGGTGGCGATCGCCCGCTACGAGGCCATGTCGGACCGGATGGGCCGCATCGGCTCCTATGCTTCTCTCTATTACGCCAGCGACATGGCCGATCCCGAGCGTGGCCGGTTCTCGCAGAACGTGTCCGAAAGCCTGACCGACATCGGCTCCAAGCTGCTGTTCTTCGGCCTCGAAGTGAAGCGCCTGGAGGATGCCGACCTCGCCGCCAGGATGAAGGCGCCGGAGCTGGCCAAGTACGCGCCCTGGCTGCGCGACCTGAGGGCCTTTCGGCCGCACACCCTGTCCGACGAGATCGAGAAGGCGCTGCACGAGAAGTACGTGGTCGGCCGCGCCGCCTGGTCGCGCCTGTTCGACGAGACCATCGCGCGGCTGCGCTATCCTTTCCGCAATGAGGTGCTGACCGAGCCGCAGATCCTCGACAAGTTGTCGGCCAAGGACGCCGAGGTGCGCCGGGACGCGGCGAAATCCTTCGGCAAGGTCCAGGGCGACAATATCGCGGTGTTCTCGCTGCTCACCAACACGCTGGCCAAGGACAAGGAGATCGAGGACCGCTGGCGCAAGTATCCGCGGCCGCAGTCCGCCATGAATCTCGCCAACTGCGTCGAGGACGAGGTGGTGGATGCGCTGGCCTCGTCGGTGAAGGCGGCCTATCCCAGGCTCGCGCACCGCTACTACAAGCTCAAGGCCAAGTGGTTCGGCGTCGAAGCGATGCCCTACTGGGACCGTAACGCGCCGCTGCCGGAGCACGACGACCGCGTCATCCCGTGGGCCGAGGCGGAGAAGATCGTGCTCGATGCCTACGGCGCATTTTCGCCGGAGCTGGCGTCGGTCGGCAAGAAGTTCTTCGACAATGCCTGGATCGACGCGCCGGCGCGGCCGGGCAAGTCGCCGGGCGCCTTCGCCCATCCGACCGTGCCGTCGGCGCATCCCTACCTGCTGCTCAACTACCAGGGCAAGGTGCGGGACGTGATGACGCTCGCGCATGAGCTCGGCCACGGCGTGCATCAGGTGCTAGCCGGCCAGCAGGGCGCGCTGATGGCGGACACGCCGCTCACGCTGGCCGAAACCGCCTCGGTGTTCGGCGAGATGCTGACCTTCCAGTCGCTGCTGAAAACCGCGCCCGACAAGGCCACGCGCAAGGCGATGCTGGCCGGCAAGGTCGAGGACATGCTGAACACGGTCGTGCGCCAGATCGCTTTTTACGATTTCGAGTCACGCCTGCATATGGCGCGGCGCGAAGGCGAGTTGACGCCCGATGCCATCGGCGAAATCTGGATGGCGGTGCAGAAGGAGAGCCTGGGGCCGGCCTTCACCTTCGACGACGAATACCGCGCCTATTGGTCCTACATCGGTCACTTCATCCATTCGCCGTTTTACGTCTATGCCTATGCCTTCGGCGACTGCCTGGTAAACTCGCTCTATGCCGCCTACCAAGCCGCGCCCGAGGGCTTCCAGGCCAAGTATCTCGACATGCTGAAGGCAGGCGGCGTGAAGCGGCACAAGGAGCTCTTGGCGCCGTTCGACCTCGACGCCTCCGATCCCGCCTTCTGGAACAAGGGCCTGGGCGTGATCTCGGGCTTCGTCGACGAGCTCGAGAAGCTTTAGGCATGGCAGCGGACGAGGGCGACTCGCTGGGTGGACGGCTCGGCCGCTATGCCCGCGTCGGGTCGTCGGTGGGCGGCCTCGCCGTAAAACTGGCGGGCCAGCGCTATCTCGGCTTCTCCCTCGACCGCGACAAGCATGCCGGCGAACTGAAGGCCGCCCTCGGCGGGCTAAAGGGTCCGTTGATGAAGGCGGCGCAGCTGCTCGCGACCATTCCCGAAGCGCTGCCGCCGGAATATGCCCGTGAACTCGCCGAGCTGCAGGCCAACGCACCGGCGATGGGCTGGGCTTTCGTGCGGCGCCGCATGGCGAGCGAGCTTGGGCCTGACTGGCAGGCGAAGTTCGCCCGGTTCGACAAGGAAGCGTCGTTCGCGGCTTCCCTTGGCCAGGTTCATCGCGCGGCCTTGGCCGACGGCCGCGACGTGGCGGCGAAGTTGCAGTATCCCGACATGGCCTCGGCGCTGGAAGCGGATCTCAATCAGCTGAAAGTCGTGTTCGCCATCGGCCAGCGTTTCGATCCGGCCATCCGCACCGACGAGATCCACGCCGAGATCACGACGCGCCTGCGCGAGGAGTTGGATTACCGCCGCGAAGCCAAACACGCAGCGCTCTACCGCCACATGCTGCGCGAGGAGCCCAACGTGCATGTGGCCGAGGTCGTGCCGAGCCATTCGACCGACCGGCTGCTCACCATGGAGTGGCTGCAGGGCGGTCCGCTGCTCGACTGGAAGACGCACTCCCAGGAGGAGAAGGACGCGCTCGCCATAAACATGTTCCGTGCCTGGTACGTGCCGTTCTACCGCTACGGCGTCATCCACGGCGATCCGCACCTCGGCAACTACACGGTGCGAGCGGACGGCTCGGTCAACCTGATGGACTTCGGCTGTGTCCGCATTTTCCCGCCACGCTTCGTGCGGGGTTCGATCGAGCTCTATCGTGCGCTGATGGCCAACGACGAGGCCCGCGCCGTGGCGGCCTACGAGGACTGGGGCTTTAGCGGCCTCAGCCGGGAGATGATCCAGGTGCTCAACCGCTGGGCGGCCTTCCTTTACGGGCCGCTGATGGACGACCGGCCGCGCCGCCTCACCGAGGGCATGGCCGGCGGCTACGGGCGCGAGATGGCGCAGAACGTCTTTGGCGAGCTGCGCAAGATGGGCGGTGTGCGTCCGCCGCGCGAGTTCGTGTTCATGGACCGCGCCGCCATCGGCCTCGGCGCCGTGTTCATCCACCTGCGCGCCTCGATCAACTGGCATCGCCTGTTCGAGGGCATGATCGAAGGCTTTGACGTCGATGCGCTGGCGGTACGCCAGCAGGCCGCGCTCACCGAGGTGGGGCTGGCGTGAACATCCTGATGACCGGATCGTCGGGATGGCTCGGCCAGACCCTGGTGCCAAGGCTTCAGCGCGACGGCCATCGCGTCGTCGGGCTCGATCCCGAGCCGGGGCCGACGACCCAGATCGTGGGTTCGGTGGTGGATCGCGCTCTGGTGCGCCGGATCATCCGCGAGCAGGGCATCGAGGCGATTGTCCATGCCGCCGCGCGCCACAAGCCGCATATCGAGACGCACGACAATTCCGAGTTCGTGGCGGTGAACGTGCAGGGCACGCTCAACCTGCTGGAGGAGGCGGTGGCAGAGGGCTCCAAGGTCGACCGCTTCGTCTTCACCTCGACCACCTCGCTCATGATCTCGCAGAAGATCCGCGACGGCCGTGCCGGCGGCGCCACGGAAGCGATCTGGATCGACGAGGAGATGGCGCCGCTCAGGCCGCGCAACATCTACGGCGTCACCAAGCTCGCGGCGGAGGAGCTGTGCCGGCTGTTCAACCATCTGCACGGGTTGTCGATCCTTGTCCTGCGCACCTCGCGCTTCTTCCCCGAGGAAGACGACATGGCGCATGCTATCGTTCAGTCCGGCGAGAACACCAAGGCCAACGAATTCCTGTTCCGCCGCCTCTCGGTCGAGGATGCCGCCGAGGCGCATGTCGCAGCTCTCGCGAAAGCACCGCAGCTCGGCTTCGACACCTTCATCGTCTCGTCGATGACGCCGTTTTCGCGCGGCGATGGCGCGGCGCTGATCGCCGATGCGCCATCGGTCGTCGCGCGCTATTTCCCCGACTATCCCGCGCTCTATGCCAAGCGCGGCTGGACGATGTTCCAGTCCATCGATCGGGTCTACGACGCAGGTAAAGCGGCGCGGAAGCTCGGCTTCACCTGCAAGACCGGCTTCCAGCAGATCCTGGACTCGCTATAGCAGCGGCATGCGCCTGATCCTGTCCATTCTGCTGCTGTTCATCGCGGTCGTGGTGATGGTGGGACTGCTCGCGTGGCTCGCCGAGCGCCGGCTCGACCGCGCCGCCGAAGCGAACTCCTTTTCCGACGTCGGCAAGGTGCCGGCGGCCGACGTGGCGCTGGTCCTCGGCACGGCGCCGATCGGGCCGGAGGGCGGGCCCAACCGTTACTTCGTTTATCGGCTGGACGCCGCGGCGGCGCTCTACAAGGCCGGCAAGGCGAAGTACTTCATCGTGAGCGGCACCCGCGAAGGAAACTACGACGAGCCGACGGCGATGCGCGCCGGCCTGATCGAGCGCGGCGTGCCGGCCGAGGCGATCTATCGTGACTTCGACGGTGATCGCACCCTCGATTCGGTGGTGCGGGCCCGGCGGATCTACGGCCAGACGCGGCTGATCATCGTCTCGCAACGCTTTCATCTGAGCCGCGCGCTGTTCCTGGCGCGCCACGAGGGCATAGACGCCTGGGGTTTCGAGGCCCGCGATGTCGACACGCCCTACAGCATTTTTACGGAGCTGCGCCGCTACCCCTCGGCGCTGCGCGCCTACTGGGACGTCTGGATGAACACGGCCCCGGGTGAACTTGGCAAGCCGATCGCTATCGGAGTCGACCCGCCGGAATAGCCGCCATGTCGCGCAGCTCGGGCACCGGCGAGATCACGGGCTTGCCAGCGAAATGGGCGTCGAGGTTCTGGCGCACCAGCGAGGTCATGCGACGCTGGGCATGCTCCGTGCCGCCGCCGAAATGCGGCGTCATGACCAGATTGTCGAGCGGCAGGAACTCGGTGCCCTCGTAGGGCTCCTCGTCGAAGACGTCGAGCGCGGCACCCTCGATCACGTTGCGGCGCAATGCATCGGCCAGGGCCGCCTCGTCGACCGCCCAGCCGCGGCTGATGTTGACCAGATGGCCGCGCGGGCCCAGGGCTTTCAGCACCTCGGCGTTGATGATGCGCTTGTTGGAGGCGTCCGAGCGCAGGCAAACGACCAGATAGTCGGCCCAGGTCGCGAGGGCCATGACGTTGGGAAAATAGGCGAAGTCGACGTCGTCGCGCTTGTTGCGGTTGCAGTAACCGATCTCGAGGTCGAAGCCCTTGGCGCGCTTCGCCAGCTCCATGCCGATGGCGCCCAGCCCCAGGATCCCGAGCTTGCCGCCGGTCATGCCGGCGATGGCGCCGAAGCGGTTGGGGATGCGCTTGGTCCAGTCGCCGCGGCGGATCATCTTGTCGGCGCGCACGATGCGCCGCGTCGAGGCGAGCAGCACGCCGAAGGCCATCTCCGCCACGTCGGGCGCATTGGCGTCTGCGCCATGGGTGATCATGATGTTGCGATTGCGGGCGGCCGCCAGATCGACCCGCTCGTAGCCGGTGCCGTAGCAGCAGAACAGCGAGAGGCGGGGGAGTGCTGCCATCAAGGCTTCGGACAGGCCGACGCTGCCGGTGCTGACGATGGCCTGCACGTCGGCGGCGGCGGCACGCGGCACCAGGGCCGGGTCGGGCTTGTCCATGTGGCCGGCGATCTCGTAATTTTCGGAGAACGCCGCCAGGGTGGTCTTGGTGAAGTGGAAACCGGTCAGAATGACGGGACGCTGGGCCATGCTCTCGCCTATCACGGGCCTCCCGGGGACGTAAATGGAGCTTTACCAAGCGGCGAAAAACCGGCTTGGCAAAGAATGGAACGCTGTGCATGGTGCGGCGCACTGCCGTCTGTTTCACGTCTCCCACCGACCCGAAAAAGCGCTCCATGAAAATTGCCATTCTCAAAGAACGCCGGCCGCATGAGACCCGCGTGGCCGCGACCCCGGAGACCGTCAAGAAGCTGAAGGCGCTGGGTGCGGAAGAGATCGTGATCGAAACGGGCGCGGGCCTTGTCGCCGCCTACACCGACGAGGCCTACGCCGAGGCCGGCGCAAATATCGTGCCGGATGCCGCCGCCGCCGTGGCCGCCGCCGATATCGTGTTCAAGATCCAGCGGCCGATGTCGGCGGCCGAAGGCCTCGACGAACTCGCCCTGCTGCGGAGCGGCCAGACCCTGATGTCGCCGCTCGGCGCTCTCAACAACAAGGAACTGGTCCAGGCCCTCGCCGCGAAGGGCGTGACGTCGTTTGCGCTCGAACTGATCCCGCGCATCACGCGCGCCCAGTCGATGGATATCCTCTCCTCGCAGGCCAACCTCGCCGGCTACAAGGCCGTTCTGCTGGCGGCCAACAATTTCGGCCGCATCTTTCCACAGATGATGACTCCCGGCGGCACGCTCGCGCCGGCGCGGGCCTTCATCATGGGCGTGGGCGTGGCCGGCCTGCAGGCGATCGCCACGGCGCGCCGTCTGGGCGCCATCGTGACGGCGACCGACGTCAGGCCCGCGACCAAGGAGCAGGTCCAGTCGCTGGGAGCCAAGTTCGTGGCGGTCGAAGACGAGGAATTCAAGGCGGCCGAGACCTCGGGCGGCTATGCCAAGGAGATGAGCGCCGAGTATCGCGCCAAGCAGGCGGCGCTGGTCGCCGAGCACATCGCCAAGCAGGACATCGTGATCACCACGGCGCTGATCCCGGGCCGCAAGGCGCCGGTGCTGGTCACGGAAGACATGGTGAAGACCATGAAGCCCGGTTCTGTGATCGTCGACATGGCGGTCGAGCAGGGCGGTAACTGCCCGCTGTCGGAATTCGGCAAGGTGGTCGAGACGTACGGCGTGAAGATCGTCGGCCCGGCCAATCTGCCGGGCGAACTGGCGACGGACTCCTCGGCGCTGTTCTCGCGCAACCTGCTCAACTTCATCACGCCCATGGTCGACAAGGAGACCAAGGCGCTCAAGATCGATCCCAGCGACGAGGTCGTGAAGGGCACGCTCGTGACGCAGGACGGCCAGATCGTGCACCCCTCGCTCAGCCAGACCTAGGAGCCGGCCATGGACGACAAACTTGCAGGCGAGGCGGCCAAGCTCGCGACCCAGGCAGGGGAACTCGCGGGCAACCTCAAGGGCATGGCCCAGCAGATCACCGACATGGCGGCCCAGGGCACGCTATCGCTACCCGACGGCCAAATGCCGTTCGTGGCGTTGCTCACCATCTTCGCGCTGGCCTGCTTCGTCGGCTACTACGTGGTGTGGCGGGTGACGCCGGCGCTGCATTCGCCGCTGATGGCCGTCACCAACGCGGTCTCGTCGGTGATCATCGTGGGCGCGCTGCTGGCGGCCGGCCTGAAGGGTCTGGGCGCCGCGCAGCTTTTCGGTGCCATCGCCGTGGCGCTGGCCGCCGTCAACATCTTCGGCGGGTTCATCGTCACGCACCGCATGCTGTCGATGTTCAAGAAGAAACAGCCGGTCAAGAAGTAGGCAGGGGACAGAGGGATGATCACCCAGGAAATCGCCGCCTACGGCTATCTGATCTCGGCCATCTGCTTCATCATGGCGTTGCGCGGGCTGTCCTCGCCGGTGACGTCGCGGCAGGGCAACCTGTTCGGCATCGTCGGCATGGTGATTGCCATCGGCGTCACCGTGGCGACCCCGGGCGTGGTCTCGCCGTGGCTGATCGTGGGCGGTCTCGTCATCGGCGGCGCGGTCGGCGCGGTCGTGGCCTGGCGCATCCAGATGACGGCGCTGCCGCAGCTCGTGGCCGCCTTTCATTCGCTGGTCGGCCTCGCCGCCGTATTCGTAGCGGCGGCGGCCTTCGTCTCGCCCGACGCCTTCGGCCTTGGCTCGCCGGGCAAGATCAAGGTCCACAGCCTGATCGAGATGGGCCTCGGCACCGTGATCGGCGCCATCACCTTCACTGGCTCGATCGTGGCCTTCGCCAAGCTGCAGGGCCTGGTCTCGGGCGCGCCGCTGATGTTCCGCGGCCAGCATGTGCTGAACGCACTGCTGGGCATCGCGCTCGTCGTGCTGCTGGTGTGGTTCGCCTGGAAGGGCGGCCATCCCATGGTCTTCATCCTGCTGATCGTGCTGTCGCTGGCGCTCGGCTTCCTGCTCATCCTGCCGATCGGCGGCGCCGACATGCCGGTCGTGGTGTCGATGCTCAACTCCTACTCGGGTTGGGCGGCGGCCGGCATCGGCTTCACGTTGGGCAACACCGCGCTGATCGTGACCGGCGCGCTGGTCGGCTCCTCGGGCGCGATCCTGAGCTACATCATGTGCAAGGGCATGAACCGCTCGATCTTCAACGTGATCCTGGGCGGCTTCGGCACCGACAGCTCGGCGGCGGGTGCGGCCCACGCCAAGAACGACAAGCCGGTCAAGGCGGGTTCGGCCGAGGACGCGGCCTTCCTGATGAAGAACGCGGGTTCGGTGATCATCGTGCCGGGCTACGGCATGGCGGTCGCCCAGGCCCAGCATACGCTCCGCGAGATGGCCGACATCCTGAAGAAGAACGGTGTCACGGTGCGTTACGCCATCCATCCGGTGGCCGGTCGCATGCCGGGCCACATGAACGTGCTCCTCGCGGAAGCCAACGTGCCTTACGACGAGGTTTTCGAGCTGGACGACATCAACCGCGACTTCGCCTCGACCGACGTCGCCTTCGTGATCGGCGCCAACGACGTCACCAACCCGGCGGCCAAGACCGATCCCACGAGCGCGATCTACGGCATGCCCATCCTCGACGTCGAGAAGGCGCAGACCGTGCTGTTCGTGAAGCGCGGCATGGCCTCGGGCTATGCCGGCGTCGATAACGAGCTGTTCTTCCGCGACAACACCATGATGCTCTTCGCCGACGCCAAGGTGATGTGCGAGAACATCGTGAAGGCGCTGGAAGGCTCGTCGCACTAACGCGCGCGGCATAGCCGCGCGCGGGCGGGCTGTAGGCCTGCAGGCGCGTAGCGCCGAAGGCCGGGGCCCGCACCGTTGTCATGCGAAGGGGGCCATGCCGTACCTCGCAATCCTCTTCGATATCGGCGGCGCGGTCGACCTCGAATTCGCGCGCGAGATGGCGCTGGACGGCGCCATCGCCTCGGCCTGCGGGCTGGAGGGCGTGCGCGTCGACCAGGCGATGGTCGAGGACGCCTCGGACCAGGCGGTCGCGGCCTTCGCACCTGATCTTCAACGCCACATGATCGAGACGCTGTGCGGGGCTGAGCCGGCGACGGTGGCGCGCGTTCAGCGCCGCGTCGAGGCGATGACCGGCAATCTCGACGTCTTCCAGCTTCGTCCGGGGATCGACGATCTCCTGAAACGCCTTGCCGCGCGCGGCCTGCTGCTGGGTGCGCTGGGATGTCCGGAGGAACGAATGGCGCGGGCCGGCATCGCTCCCCTGTTCACGACGAACCTCGATCTGCCGCCGTCGGCTTGCATCCTGGTCGGCGATCGTCTCGACAAGGACATCGCGCCGGCGAAGGCCGCCGGCATGGCGACCATCCAGTTCCGCAGCGGCCGCTATCGCCGGCAGCGCCCGCGCGCCGAGGCCGAGACGCCCGATGCTGTGGTGACCGACGTGCCCGAACTGGAGGCGGCGATACTCGCTCTGCTATGCCCTCGCCTTCTCGAGTCGGAGCCGCAACCAGTCGCTCGGTAAGGTCCTATTGGCCAGCGCATGAAAGGAGTTGGTGCGCCATGGCGATAAGGGCGTCCGCCGTCTCGGCTGGGCAGAGCGTGGGGTGAAGATGCGTGCCCTCCAGTCGCGTAATTGGCCACCCGCGCCGTTGCGCCTCCGCCGCCGCATGATCGTAGATCGTCGAAGTCTGAATGAACCCGGCCGGGATGCGGTGCCAGTCGGCGAGTTCGATCGTGTCATCGAACCAATCGATGGAGAGTCTCGGCAATCCGCTTTCGAACTCGGCCAACGCGACTGGATCGCTCGCCAGGACATCGAGACCGACGAGGGACGTGCGGCGTGCATCGCCCGACCACCTCGACCAGATCGGAAGCGTTCCGTCGGGCTCTGCTAGGCTCTCGATGAAAGCGCGCAGCGCCGGCCTTGCCGGTGAGGCAGGGCCTTGCGATGGCGGCACGTCGCCATCGACGATGATCAGGCCTCGGCACGGCAGCTTGACCGCCAGATCGGCGACCAGTGCACTGGCCGAACTGTGACCAACCAACACCGATTCGCCGCAGGCGTCGACGAGTTGCAGCAGATGGGCGTTCCAGGCGCTCCAGGAGGGCGGTGGCTGATGGCAGGCCAACACGTCCGGCACCTGGGTCCGATACCCCGCTGACCGTAGATGCCTGGCCGTAGGCTCCCAGCTCGATGCACGGACCAGAGGTCCGGCCACAAGTATGAAATCCAAACTCATGCGCCTCCAGCGATTCCCCTGACCATATCGAATAGCATGCTGACCGCCGTCTATCGTCGCGGCCGATGGCACCCAAACAAAAACCCCCGGGGATGCCGGGGGTCGTCGTTTGGTCCACAGAGGGGAGGGTTAGTAGCCCTCGCGCTCCATGCGCTTGCGCATCAGCTTGCGCGTGCGGCGGATCGCTTCGGCGCGCTCGCGGGCGCGGCGCTCGGAGGGCTTTTCGTAATTGCGGCGGAGCTTCATCTCGCGGAAGATGCCTTCGCGCTGCATTTTCTTCTTCAGGACGCGCAGCGCCTGATCGACATTGTTTTCACGAACGAGAACCTGCACTTCGATCGCTTCCTTCCAAACGGTAACGGGCCCCGGAAAGCGCTCCAGGGCCGAATGAGAGGCGCGGTTGGTATCACAGGGGGGAACCCTTGGGAAGCCCTCGCCGGGAGCCTATATTTACCCCTATGGATGACTCTAATAGCCCCCCGGAAGACACTGATGCTGGCCTGCGCGACCGGCTGGCCGATGCCATGGCGGCCGAGGCCTCGTTCGACGGCTGGACCCGGACGGCGCTGGCTTCAGGCGCCCGACGGCTCGAACTGCCCCCCGGCGAGGCCGACCGGCTGTTTCCCGGCGGCCCCGTCCAGGTCCTGACCCATCTCAGCCAGCGCGCCGATCTCCGCACGGTCGAGGACATGGAGAAGGAAGGCGTCGCCGGAATGAAGATCCGCGACCGCATCAAGAGCGCCGTCCGCATCCGGCTTGAGCGGCATGCCGGCGAGCGCGAGGCGGTGCGGCGGGCGCTGGCGCTGCTGTCGCTGCCTTTCAATGCCGGGCTGGCGCTGAAGCTCCTCTACAAGACCGTCGATGCCATGTGGTACGCGGCCGGCGACACCAGCACCGATTTCAACTTTTACACCAAGCGCGCCACCCTGGCCGGCGTCTATTCCTCGACCTTGCTCTATTGGCTGAACGACCGCTCCGCGGGGGCCGAGGCGACGTGGTCGTTCCTCGACCGGCGCATCGACGATGTGATGAAGATCGAGAAGCTGAAGTTGCAGGTCAGGTCGTGGACCGAGGGGCGGTCCAAGTCGGCGCGGCCCACGTCGGCGTCACGAAAGTGACCCCACGAACGTAACATGACCCATCTTGCGGCCGGGGCGTGCGTTGCCCTTGCCGTAGAGGTGCAGCCGCGCCGTCGGGTCGATGAGGTAGCGCTGCCAATCGGCCGCCTCGTCGCCGATCAGGTTCTCCATGCGCGAGGCCGCCAGCACGTCGACCGAGCCCAGCGGCAGGCCGCAGACCGCCCGCACGAGCTGCTCGAACTGGCTGGTGGCGCAGGCGTCGATCGTCCAGTGACCTGAATTGTGCGGCCGGGGCGCCATCTCGTTGGCGAGCACGCGGCCGTCTCTCGTCACGAACATTTCCAGCGCGACCAGGCCCACCAGTTCGAGGCCGTTGGCGAGCTCAATGCCGAAGCGCTCGGCTGTCGCCTGGATGTCGGCCGGCAGATTCGAGGGCACCGTCGTGGTGCGCAGGATGCCGTCACGATGGTGGTTGAGGCCGATGGGGAAGCAGCGCGTGGTGCTGTCGAGGCCGCGCGCCACGATGGCCGAGATCTCGCCCTGGAAGTCGACCAGCGCTTCCAGCACGCACTCGCGCCGCCCGAGCTTTTCCCAGGCAGCGGCCAGCTCGGCGCGGGTCGCGACACGAGCCTGGCCCTTGCCGTCGTAGCCCTCGGTGCAGGTCTTCAGGATGCCGGGGAGCGCCGTTGCCGCAGCCACGTCGGCGTCGCTGGCGATGGGCTGGTAGTCGGCGGTGCCGATGCCGAGGCCGCGGAAGAACTCCTTTTCGCGCAGCCGGTGCTGGGCGAGGTGGATCGGCTTGACCCCCGGCCGCACCGGCCGGTGGCGCAGGCACTCGGTGACGGCAGCCTCGGGCACGTTCTCGAATTCGTAGGTGACGACGTCGACCTGGGCCGCGAACCGGGCGAGGGCCGCGGTGTCGTCGTAGGTGCCCTGGATATGGCCGGCCGAGACCTGGGCGGCGATCGAGCCCTCGCCGTCCGGAGCGTAGACGATGCAGCGGTAGCCCAGCCGCGCGGCGGCCATGGCGGTCATACGGCCCAACTGGCCGCTGCCCAGGATGCCGATGGTCGATCCCGGGGGCAGGGTCTTGGCGTCAGGCATCAGCGATGAGGTTTGGCATCGTCGGACGGCATCTTGGCAACGGCCGAAGTCTGCCGGCCTCGCCAACGCTCGAGGGTGGCCATTATCTTGACATCGCCAAGACCGACGATGGATGCAGCCAGAAGTGCAGCATTGACCGCTCCCGCCCGCCCGATGGCCAGCGTGCCGACGGGGATGCCGGCCGGCATCTGGACGATGGACAGCAGACTGTCCTGGCCCTTTAGGGCCGCACTTTCGACAGGCACTCCCAGCACCGGCAGCGGTGTCATGGAGGCGGTCATGCCCGGCAGGTGGGCCGCCCCGCCAGCGCCGGCGATGATGACTTTCAGGCCGCGACCCTTGGCGCCCGAGGCGTAGGCCATCATGCGCTTGGGCGTGCGGTGGGCGGAAATGATGCGGGCCTCGAACGGCACGCCCAGCGCCTCCAGAGTCTCGGCCGTGTGGCGCATCGTGGCCCAGTCGGACTGGCTGCCCATGATGAGGCCGACCGTGGGCGACGGGCGACGTTTGGCGGTTTTCTTGGCCATCAATCTCTCGAGGGGCTTCTTCTCAGGCGATGATATCGGGAATGAGCTGGCTTTCCAGCTTGAGGATCTGGTCTTTCAGGCCGAGCTTGCGCTTCTTCAGGCGCTGGAGCTGGAGCTGGTCGAAGGGCGGTTTTTCGATCAGCCGGTCGATGACCTCGTCGAGGTCGCGATGCTCGATCTTCAGGGATTCGAGCTTGCCCTTGATCGCCTCGGTGTCCAGCGGATCCGACGTTGTGTCGTTCATACTCGGCGCACTCGTCTCCGGCGGGCTGGTCACGTCGCTCTGCGCCGTGTACCCCTTCGCCCGCCCAAAGGGAAGCTCCCCAGGGACGATCAACAGCCCGACGCGATGTCCGATTTCCTCCCCCATCCGTTCTGGAATTTCTCGCTCGAAATCTACAGCGGCGAGGGCGTGGCCGAGGCCTGCCTCGGCCTCCAGGAGCGCCGTGGCTGCGACGTGAACATATTGCTGTTCTGTTGCTGGCTGGGCGCCTCGGGGCGGCCGACACTGACGGCCGACCGGCTGCGCCTGCTCCTGAAGGTGAGCGACGCCTGGCAGGCCGAGGTCGTCCGCCCGCTGAGGGGCGTGCGGCGCCTGCTGAAGGACCAGCCTTGGCCGGGCGCGCTGCCCGAGACCGTCGATGCCGTCCGACGCCGCGTGGCCGACGCGGAACTGGCGGCCGAGCATGCCGAGCAGATCAAGCTCGCAAACCTCCACATGCCGCCGGCCGACCGCGACCGGCCGGTCGAGACCCGGCTCCGGGCTGCCGTTGGCAATCTCGGCGTCTATGCCGTCTGCCTCGGTATCGTGCCCGACGCGCTGGACCGCGCCGCCGTCGTCGCGCTGATGGCGGCAACCTTCCCCGGCCTGCCGCGCCAGGAGATCAAGCGCGCGGTCGGAGCAGGAGCCTCCCGATGACCATCACCATCACCGCCTTTGAGCGCTCACCCGATGGCGGCAAGGGACTGGCGCGCGATACGCGCGTTCGCTGGGCGCTCGAGGAAGTCGGCCAGGCCTACGAGGTCCGCCTTGTTTCGTTTCGCGCGATGAAGGAACCCGCGCATCTGGCGCTTCATCCTTTCGGCCAGATTCCGACCTGCGAGGAAGGCGATCTCGCCCTGTTCGAGACTGGGTCGATCGTGTTCCATATCGCTGGGCGCCATGCGGGCCTGCTACCAGACGATGCGAATGCCCGGGCGCGCGCGATCATGTGGATGTTCGCCGCGCTCAGTACGGTGGAGCCGCCGATCCTTGAACTGGCAAACGCCGGGCTTCTGGAGAGCGACAAGCCGTGGAGCAGGGAGCGCATGCCTCTGGTCGTGGATCGCGTCCGCGACCGGTTGAAGCAACTCTCCGCTCGCCTTGGCAGCGCCTACTGGCTCGACGGTGAGTTTAGCGCCGGCGACTTGATGATGGTGTCGGTGCTGCTCAGGTTGAAGCCATCGGGCATTCTGGACGAATACCCGAAGCTGGCCGCCTATGTCGCCCGCGGTGAAGCGCGGCCCGCCTACAAGCGGGCTTTCGACGCTCAATTGGCAGTCAATGCCGGCAAGGCACCGACCGGCTGAGCGATGACGAGCGGCATCGGGTCAGACATGCGAACCACATTGCAGAATTATGCACAGGCCGGAGAAAGCGGTTGATTCGGCGTGACTCGCCCCCAAGTCAGAGTCAGACTTTGTCGTCCCATCCAGCTCGGAGGTCGCCCATATGAGCAGCGTGGACCATATCGAAGCGCTCAAGGCCAAGCACGCTTCCCTTGAGCAAGCGATCACACAGGAAGTCAGACGGCCGCATCCGGACGACGATGTCGTCTGCAGCCTCAAGAAGCGAAAGCTTCAGATCAAGGACCAGATCAACCGGCTGAGTTCGCCGACCTCGCACTGAGGTTGGGCGTATCTGTCAGGTGAGGCCCGCCCAGCGGGCGATCGGCAACGTCCCCCGTTTCCAAGGAAGAGGACGTACCCAATCAACCGTTGGAGCGACTCTAGTTCAGCTTGTGCAGGTTGACGGTCCAGGCGGTCGGGCCGGACGAGCCGCCGCGCGAACTGCCGCTGCATTGTGCGACATCGTCGGCGCCGCGCTGGCAGGTGAGCTGGTCGGCGTACCAGCGCGAGCCGTCGTTGCAGGTCGTGTCGGCGTCGCGCAGGCGCAGCACCGCGCCTTCGAAGCGGCCTTGGGCGCGCGTGCGGCAGGCGGTGCGGCCGCGCCGCCATTCGAGCTGGCCGTTGCCGTTGGCATCGAAGCAGTAAGACGAGACGCCCGCCTGCGGCTGGTTGCGCTCGTGGCGGAAGGGATCGGTGCGCCAGCATCCCGCAAGGAACGACATGTTGTTGGTGGGCGCGGGCAGGCGCAGCCGGTCGTCACCGGGCCGGCGGGGCTGGGCCGGCGGTGGCGCGGGTGCTGCCGCCTTCGGCGGCGCCGGTGTCGGCGCAGGCGGTGGTGGCGCGACGGCGACTTGCGGCGGCGGCTTCGGGGCTTCCTTGGGCGGTTCCGGCGGCTTGCAGTCGGCGATACGCCGCTTCAGCTCGGCCTCGACCAGCGATAGTTCGACCTGAAGGATCTTGCCCTGCGCGGTTTCGGTCGACAGCGAGGCCTTTAGCAGAGGCAGCGAATCGTGCGGGGCGGGCTGCGCAGGTGGCGCAGGCGGGCCTTCGCGAGTGACGAGCGTCAGCGCGGGATCTGCCGGCAGACAACCGCGCAGCAACCATACGCTGGCGAGCACGAGCAGAAGCAACGGCAGGGCGGCGGCCAGCGAGCGTGCCCAGGGGATGACCGTGGTGGCGGGCCGCAGCGCTGGGAGAGACCGCGATGCTTGCGGCGGCGGCGGGGACTGCTGAGAGTCGAGGACCGAGCGGCGTCCCGGCACCTGTGCGATGGCGAGCGGCAGGAGGGCGGCGGCCGCCTCTTTCTCGTAACCCCAGGCGACGATGACGGGCCGGTCGCCGACCACGAAGATGAAGGACGGCGAGGGCGCCCGCGCGGCAAGCTTGAGCGAGAGGCCGACCAGGCCGGTGTCCTCGCGGGGCCCGGTGGAGGCGAGCGTGTCGCCCAGACGTCGGATCTCGGCCAGGAGACGCTCGACCTCGGCCAGCACCTCGGCGCGCCGCGCCGGGTCGAGATCGGCCACCGGCTGGACGGCGCCCGGCCAGCCGGCATGCCAGTCGATCGCCGTGCCGTCCTCGTGCAGTTGCGGGTCGGCGAGCAGGTCGGCGGCGGCATCGCCCAGCCGGCGGCGGACGACACGGCGCAGTTGCGGGGCGGCATTGTGCAGCGGCTCGCCGCGCACGCCCAGGGGGCGCACGCCGCTTCTTGTCGTGACAACGAGGGTTGAATCGCCGGGCATCGAAGCCGCGAAAATAGCCCGGGGATTATGGCGGGGCGATGGTGCCGGCCAGGAGATCCGTCAGACCGCTTTGGCCCATTCGCGCAGCACGAACTTCTGGACCTTGCCGGTCGAGGTCATGGGCAGGTCGCGGAAGACCACGTGGCGGGGGCATTTGTAGGCGGCGAGGTTGGCGCGGCAGTGGGCCACGATCTCCTCGGCCGTCACCGTCGCGCCGGGCTTCACCATCACGAAGGCGCAGGGCGTCTCGCCCCATTTCTCGTCGGGCTTGGCGACCACGGCCACGTTGGCGACCGCCGGATGTTCGATGATCGCGCTCTCGACCTCGATGGTGGAAATGTTCTCGCCGCCGGAGATGATGATGTCCTTGGAGCGGTCGCGCAGTTCGATGTAGCCGTCCTCGTGCAGGACGCCCAGATCGCCGGAATGGAACCAGCCGTGCGCGAAGGACTCCTGGGTGGCCTTGGGATTCTTGAGATAGCCCTTCATCACCAGATTGCCGCGGAACATGACCTCGCCCATGGTGGCGCCGTCGCGCGGCACGTCCTTCATGGTGGCGGGATCCATCACCGTGACGCCGTCCTCGGCGGTGTAGCGCACGCCCTGGCGCGCCTTCAGCCGCGCCCGCTCGTGCGAGGGCAGCGCGTCCCATGCTTCGTGCCAGGAGCAGATCGTCGCCGGGCCGTAGACCTCGGTGAGGCCGTAGACATGGGTGACGCGGAAGTTCTCCTTCTCCAGCGCTTCGAGCACGGCGGCGGGCGGCGGCGCGGCGGCGGTCATGAACTCGACCTTGCGCGCGAGCGGGCGGCGCTCCTCGGGCGTGGCGCCGATGATGAACTGCATGATGATCGGCGCGCCGCACATGTGCGTGACGCTGTGGTCGGCCAGCGCGTCGAAGATCGTCCTGGCCGCGGCGCGGCGGAGGCAAACGCTGGTGCCGCCGACCAGCGCCAGGGTCCAGGGGAAGCACCAGCCGTTGCAGTGGAACATCGGCAGCGTCCAGAGATAGACCGGGTGCAGGCCGGTGGGCCATTGCGTGGCATTGCCGTAGGCCGAGAGCGCGGCGCCGCGGTGGCTGAACACCACGCCCTTGGGATTGCCGGTGGTGCCCGAGGTGTAGTTGAGCGAGATCGCGTTCCATTCGTCGGCGGGATATTGCCAGGCGTAGTCCGGATCGCCTGACGCGATGAATTCCTCCCATGTCGTGTCGCCGATCTGCGCGCGGTCGTCGCAGGCGGGATCGTCGATGTCGACGACCAGCGGCTGGACCTTGGCGATCGCCAGCGCCTCGGTCATGACGCGGTGATACTCGCGGTCGACCAGCAGCACCTTGGTCTCGCTGTGGTCGAGGATGAAGGCGAGCATCGCGGCATCGAGCCGGGTGTTGAGCGAATTCAGCACCGCGCCGGTCATCGGCACGCCGAAATGCGCCTCGTACATTTCGGGAATGTTGGGCGCCATGATCGCCACCGTGTCGCCGATGCCGATGCCGACTTTCTCCAGGGCCGAGGCGAGGCGGCGACAGCGCGCATAAGTCTCGGACCAACTCTGGCGGCGGGCGCCGTGCACGAGGGCCACGTGATCGGGATAGACGCTGGCGGTGCGCTCGATGAACTGCAGCGGCGTCAGGGCGGCGTAGTTGGCGGCGGTCTTGTCGAGGTCGCGCTCGTAGATGTTGTGGGCGGCCAGCGCGACCTTGTGCGAAACCGGCCGGGCACCGGGCATGCGCGCCACCGATGGGCGGCTCTTGACCGATCGTCGCATCGCCGGCCGCGCCAGCGGCTTGGGAGCCGGCTTCAGAACCGACTTGGGAAGCGGTGGCTTTTTTGTCGCGGATTGCGCGGCGCGGCGCTTCGGCTTGCGGGCACCGGCTGATTTGGCTTTTGCCGGCCTGGCCTTCGCCGACTTGGCCGGCGGATGTTTGCCCTTGCCGGCTCCTTTCGTTGATTTGCTCTTGGCCATGCTTGCTTCCCGTCGGTGCTCTTGTCAGTTTGCCAATCCTAGCGCATCAACCGGCCAAGCGACAGAAACTGCGGAGGAAACGATGGCCGTGGGGGAAAAATATCGGGCGGTGCATGCGCGCTCGCTGGCCGGCCCCGAAGGGTTCTGGGCCGAGCAGGCCCAGGCGATCGACTGGACGAGGCGCTGGGACAAGGTGCTCGAGGCGGCTAACCCGCCTTTCTACCGCTGGTTCGCGGGCGGCGAACTCAATGCCTGTCACAATGCGCTCGACCGCCACGTCGATGGCGGCCGCGCCGACCAGGCGGCGCTGATCTACGATTCGCCCGTCACCAACACCAAGAAGAGTTTCACCTATCGTGAACTGCGCGACCAGGTGGCGCGCATCGCCGGCATGATCGCGGCCCAGGGCGTGGGCAAGGGTGACCGCGTCATTCTCTACATGCCGATGATCCCGGAAGCGGTGATGGCGATGCTGGCCTGCGCGCGGCTGGGCGCGGTGCACTCCGTGGTGTTTGGTGGCTTTGCGGCCAAGGAGCTTTCCAGCCGCATCGACGATTGCACCCCCAAGCTGATCCTGACGGCCTCGTGTGGTATCGAGCCGACGCGCGTCGTGCACTACAAGCCGCTGATCGATCAGGCGATCGAGCAGGCCCAACACAAGGTGCCGCGCGTGATCGTGCTGCAGCGGCCGCAGGCCGAGGCCGCCATGACGAAGGGCCGCGATCTCGACTGGAACGAGGCGCTGGCCGCAGCGGCCCCCGCGGCTTGCGTGCCGGTGAAGGCGACCGATCCGCTCTACATTCTTTATACGTCGGGTACGACCGGCCAGCCCAAGGGCGTGGTGCGCGACACCGGCGGCTACTGCGTGGCCTTGGCCTGGTCGATGAAGAACCTCTACGGCGTGAAGCCGGGCGAAGTTTATTGGTGCGCCTCGGACGTGGGCTGGGTGGTGGGCCACAGCTACATCGTCTACGGGCCGCTGATCCATGGCGCGACCACCATCCTCTACGAAGGCAAGCCGGTGGGCACGCCCGATGCCGGCGCCTTCTGGCGCGTGATCTCCGAGCACAAGGCGATGGCCCTGTTCACCGCGCCCACGGCATTCCGCGCCATCAAGCGCGAGGATCCCGACGGCAAGCTGCTCAAGACCTACGACCTCTCGACGTTCCGCACGCTCTTTCTGGCGGGCGAGCGCGGCGATCCGCCGACGGTGGAATGGGCGCAGAAGCTTTTGCGTGTGCCGGTGGTCGATCACTGGTGGCAGACCGAGACCGGCTGGGCGATCTGCGGCAACTTTCAGGGCCTCGACCCGATGCCGGTGAAGCTGGGCTCGACCTCGGTGCCGTCACCGGGCTGGCATCTCGACGTGCTGGACGAGAACGGCAAGAAAATGAAAGCGGGCGAGGTGGGCGCGCTGGCGGGCAGGCTGCCGCTGCCGCCGGGTACTTTCCCGACGCTGTGGAACGCCGACGAACGTTACAAGCAAAGCTACATGACCGAGTTTCCCGGCTACTACAAAACCGGCGACGCGGGCTTCATCGACGAGGATGGCTACGTCTCGGTGATGACCAGGGTCGACGATGTGATCAACGTCGCGGGCCATCGCCTTTCGACCGGTCAGATCGAGGAAGTGCTGGGCGCGCACAATGACGTGGCCGAATGTGCCGTGATCGGCATCGCCGACGAGTTGAAGGGGCAGGTGCCCCTCGGCTTCCTGGTGCTGAAGGCCGGCGTCAACCGGCCGGCCCAGGAGATCACCGGTGAAGTCGTGCAGATGGTGCGCGACCGCATCGGCCCCGTCGCTTTCTTCAAGAGCGCGCTGGTCGTGCAACGCCTGCCCAAGACTCGCTCGGGCAAGATCCTGCGCGGCACCATGCAGAAGATGGCCGACAGCCAGCCCTGGACCCTGCCGGCCACGATCGAAGACCCGGCCGTGCTCGACGAAATCAACGACGGTCTGAAAATGGCCGGCTTCACGGTGAAGGGCTAAACCGACGGTTGGTTGTCGGGATGCTGTGACAGCACATATGCTGTCATCTATGGTTCCGATTGTGCTCGACACCAATGTTGTCGTTGCTGCCCTGCGATCTGGTGGCGGAGCGTCACGGCAGGTCGTTCGAGGGTGCCTGATGAGGGCCTATGAGCCCCTGCTCGGGCCGGCACTGCTGGCTGAATACGAATATGCCACGGCTTCGGTAGGTTTGGCGGATTGGAGGGACTTTCTGGATTCGCTGGCGTCGTCCGGGCGGTGGGTGAACGTCTACTATCTTTGGCGGCCCAATTTGCGAGACGAATCGGATGATCATCTTGTTGAGCTCGGGGTAGCCGGTGGGGCAACTGCGGTCGTCACGCACAATGTCCGCGACTTGAGGAGTGGCGAGTTGTTGTTTCCGGCACTACGGATTTTGACGCCAGCAGCGTTCTTGAGGGAGTATCCATGTCCACCTTGACCATTCGTATGCCCGACGACACACACGCTCGTTTGCGCGATCTGGCGCGCATGCGCGGCCTGAGCATCAACAAGCTCATCGAGGAGATGGCGGCGGTGACTTTGTCCGCGTATGACGCCGAGGTGCGATTTCGCCTCATGGCGGCGCGTGGCAAGCCTGAGCGTGGGTTGGCCATACTCGACCGGCTGGACGCCATCGATGCGCGCAAAGGATTGGCCGAAGCGAAGCGGCCGTTCCGTGGTCAGCGGCGCAAGACGGCGAAGAAGAGCAAGTAGAAGGAAATCAGTATGACTCTAGACATCAACCGCCCCGATCTCACCGTGGGCGTCGTGGGCACCGGCGCCATGGGCCGCGGCATCGCGCAGGTGACGGCGCAAGGCGGCATGAAGGCGATCATGTTCGATGCCGCTCCGGGCGGCGCGGCAAAAGCCAAGGCCGCGATCCTGGAGGCGCTGAAGGGACTGGTCGCCAAGGGACGGCTGACCGATGCCGATCTCGCGAGAGTCGACGCCAACCTCGGTGTCGCCGAGACGATGGCCGACCTCAAGCCCTGCCATGTCGTGGTCGAGGCTGTGTTCGAGAATCTCGAAGTGAAGCAGAAACTGTTCGGCGAACTGGAAGCCGGGCTGGCGCCCGACACGATCCTGGCGTCGAACACCTCGTCGATCCGCATCGCTTCGATCGCCCGTGCGCTGAAGAACCGCGACCGCGTCTGCGGCATGCACTATTTCAATCCCGTGCCCTTGATGAAGCTCGTCGAGGTCATCCGCGCCGCCGACACTTCGCAGGCGACGGTCGATGCCATGGTGGCGCTGGGCAAGCGCCAGACGCGCGTGCCGGTCGTCGTCGGCGACACGCCGGGCTTTCTGGTCAATCTCGGCGGCACCGCGATCGGCACCGAAGGCCTGCGCATCTATCAGGAAGGTCGCGCCACTCCGAGCCAGGTCGACGCCGTGATGCGCGACAGCTGCGGTTTCCGAATGGGGCCGTTCGAGCTGATGGACCTCACCGGCATCGACGTGAACTTCCCGGCGCGCAAGATCATCTACGAGGGCTTCTTCCACGACCGGCGCATGACACCCAGCCCCTATCACGAGAGCCTCTATGCGGCGGGGCGCCTCGGCCGCAAGACCGGCGGCGGCTGGTACAGCTACGATGCCAAGGGCGGAAAGGTCGATCCCGGCGCCGACCATCCGACTTCCACGGTGCCGGCATCGAGCGTCGTCATCATGGACACGCACAACAAGAAGCTGGTGAACCTGATTGCGGCCGACGGCGCCAAGCTGCTGGGCGCCGACGACGGCAAGAGCCCGATCCTGGTGGCGCCCATCGGCAAGGACTGCACCACGACGGCGATCGAGCTCGGCCTCGATCCCAAGCGCACCATTGCCGTCGATCTCACCGGCGACACGGCCAAGCGCCTCACGATCATGACCGCGCCCGGAGCCGACGCGGGCGTGCGCGATGCCGCCGTGGCGCTGCTCGCCAAATCAGGCGCCAAGATCACGGTGATAAAGGACTCGCCTGGCTTCATCGCCCAGCGCATGTGCGCGATGATCGCCAACCTCGGCTGCGAGATGGCGATGATCGGCATCGCCTCGGCCGCCGACGTCGATACCGCGATGACGCTCGGCCTCAACTATCCGCGCGGGCCTCTGGCGCTGGCGGACTGGATGGGCATCAAGGAATGCCACGAGATCCTGGTCCAGATGCAGGCCATCACCGGCGACGACCGTTATCGCCCCAGCCAGTGGCTGCGGCGGCGGGCGATGCTGGGCATGAGTGCGACGACAGTGGAGTGAGGCAACGGAAGCCTCTCCCGCGCCTGGATCAACGCGTCGCGCGAAACGGATTGGCGATTCGCAGCCGTCCGTCGAGCGCCATACCGTGCTGCATATCCTCCGACCAGAGCGTGTCACAATCGGCATGGAGTGCAGAGGCGGCGATCATGGCGTCGTAGATGGAAAGATTGTAGCGCTCGGCCAACGCCAACCCGGTCCCGTGCATTTCGACCGTGACAGGATGGACGGTCAGCAAGCCGCGCAGCAGGGAGAGAAACGCATGGGTGTCCTGCCACGTCATTCGTGCCTTGCGGCGGGCGACATTGGCGATCTCGTTCAGAACCTGTACGCTGATCGTGCCGCCGCTGCCGACGATCTTCTCCGCCCGGTCGGCTTTTTCCCGATCGCTGGACACGACGTAGAGCAGAATATTGGTGTCGAAGAAGTTACCGGGCATTCGCCTCCTCCCGGTCGAACGTGAAATCGGCGGGAAGGCGCCCGCGAAATGCCCGAAGCCTTTTCAACAATTCCGTGCGGCCGGGCTTGCGGGCGACGGCGAATTCCCGAGCGTCGGAGACATGGATTTCGATCTCGTCGCCTTCCTTGAGCTTCAGCGCCTCGACCACGGCGACGGGAAGGCGGATGGCGAGACTGTTGCCCCATTTGGATACTTGCATGTCGGACCCCGAGGATATACGTCTTATGGAATGTATATCTAGGGGTGCCGGCGATCAAGATCGAAGGCAGGACGGCGTTGACGTTTACGTAAAGGTAAACTACCTACCCTGTGCTGGCGGACCAACCGCCGGCGGCCCACAGTCCCCATAAGAAGACTGACCATCGATCGTTGGAGGACGACGCTAGTGACCGCTTTGGCCGCGCATATCACGCCCGAACACGAGATGTTCCGCGACACCTGCCGGCGGTTCTTCGAGAAGGAAGTCATGCCCTTTCACATGAAGTGGGAAGAGGACGGCGTCGTGCCGCGCGCGCTCTGGCGCAAGGCGGGCGAGCAGGGGCTTTTAGGCATGACCATGCCCGAGGCTTACGGCGGCGCCGGCGCCGACTTTCTCTACAGCGCCATCCTGATCGAGGAGCAGGGCCGGGCCATCGCCTCGGGGCCGGCCTTCTCGCTGCACAACGACATCGTGGTTCCCTATCTGCTCCATTACGGCACGGAGGAGCAGAAGAAGAAGTGGATTCCCAAGGCCTGCTCGGGCGAGCTGGTGACGGCCATTGCCATGACCGAGCCGGGCACCGGTTCGGACCTGCAGTCGGTCAAGACCACGGCGGTGATGGACGGCAACCACTGGGTCATCAATGGCTCGAAGACCTTCATCTCCAACGGCCAGCTGGCCGACCTCGTCATCGTGGTCGCCAAGACCGATGCCAAGCTGGGGGCAAAGGGCACGTCGCTGATCGCGGTCGAGACCACGGCCGAGGGTTTCAAGCGCGGCCGCAATCTCGAGAAGATCGGCATGAAGGCGCAGGACACGTCGGAGCTGTTCTTCCAGGACGTGCGCGTGCCGGCCGACAATCTGCTGGGCGGGCCCGGCATGGGCTTCGCGCAGTTGATGCAGCAGCTGCCGCAGGAGCGGTTGGTGATCGCCATCCAGGCGGTCGCGGCCATCGAGGCGGCGCTCACGCACACCATCGCCTACGTGAAAGAGCGCAAGGCTTTCGGCAAGCAGATCATCGATTTCCAGAACACCCGCTTCAAGCTTGCGGAACTCAAGACCAAGGCCCATGTCGCCAGAGTGTTCGTCGATGACTGCATCGCGCGCCACTTGAAGGGCGAGCTCGATGTCGCCACCGCCGCCATGGCCAAGTACTGGACCACCGACCTGCAATGCGAGGTCGTGGACGAGTGCCTGCAGTTCCACGGCGGCTACGGCTACATGTGGGAATACCCGATCGCGCGCCTCTACGCCGACGCGCGCGTGCAGAAGATCTACGGCGGCACCAACGAGATCATGAAAGAGCTGATCGGCCGCACGCTTTAAGTTTTCGAATAAGGAGACCTGCCATGACCGACGCCTATATTTTCGACGCCGTTCGCACACCGCGCGGCAAGGGCCGCAAGGACGGCGCCCTGCATGAAGTGACCCCGGTGCGCCTGGCCGTCACGGCGCTGCAGGCGATCCGCGACCGCAACAAGCTCGACACCCACCTGGTCGACGACGTCGTGCTGGGATGCGTCATGCCGATCGGCGAGCAGGGAGCGGACATTGCCCGCACTGCCGCGGTCCGCGCCGGCTTCGCCGAGACGGTGCCCGGCGTTCAGGTCAACCGCTTCTGCGCCTCGGGCTTAGAGGCCACCAACATGGCGGCGGCGCAGGTCATGTCGGGCCAGTCGCAGGCCGTGATCGGCGGCGGCGTCGAATCGATGTCGCGCGTGGCCATGGGCTCGGACGGCGGCGCATGGCCGACCGATCCGGCGGTCGCCATCCCGATGTACTTCGTGCCCCAGGGCATCTCGGCCGACCTGATCGCCACCAAGTACGGCATCAGCCGTGATGACGTGGACGGCTACGCCGTCGAATCGCAGAAGCGCGCCAAGGCCGCCTGGGATGCGGGCTACTTCAAGAAGTCGATCGTGCCGGTGAAGGACCAGAACGGCATCGAGCTGCTGGGCCACGACGAGCTGATGCGGCCGACCACTACCATGCAGACGCTGGCCGCGCTCGAGCCCAGCTTCAAGATGCAGGGCGAGATGATGCCGGGCTTCAATGCGGTGGCGCTGCAGCGCTATCCCGAGGTCGAGAAGATGAACCACGTCCACCATGCAGGCAATTCGTCGGGCATCGTCGATGGCGCCGCCGCCATCCTGATCGGCACCAAGGAATTCGGCGAGAAGGCCGGGCTCAAGGCGCGGGCGCGTATCCGTTCCTTCGCGTCGATCGGCTCGGAGCCCGCGATCATGCTGACCGGCCCGGCGCCGTCGTCGGAGAAGGCGCTGAAGCGCGCCGGCATGAGCGTGAAGGACATCGACCTCTGGGAGCTCAACGAGGCCTTCGCCGCCGTCGTGCTGCGCTACCTGCAGGTCCTGAAGATGCCGCACGACAAGATCAACGTGAACGGCGGTGCCATCGCCATGGGCCATCCGCTGGGCGCGACAGGCGCCATGATCCTGGGCACCCTGCTCGACGAGCTGGAGCGGCGCAACCTCTCGACCGGCCTCGCCACGCTCTGCGTCGGCGCCGGCATGGGCACCGCCACCATCATCGAGCGAGTCTGAACCATGATCAACTACAACGTCGATTCGGACGGCATCGCCACCATCACGTGGGACATGCCGAACCGCAGCATGAACGTGCTGAACGAAGCCTCCATGACCGCCTACGCCGGCGCGCTCGAGACGGCGATGAAGGATGCCAAGGTCAAGGGCATCATCATTACCTCGGCCAAGGACTCGTTCATCGCCGGCGCCGATCTCGAAATGATCCTGAGCCTCGACACGTCGGATGCGTCGAAGCTGATGGAGCAGTTCAGCACCTTGCAGAAGCTGTTCCGCAGCCAGGAGACCGGCGGCAAGCCGGTCGTGGCCGCGATCAACGGCACGGCGCTGGGCGGCGGCTTCGAGATGTGCCTCGCCAGCCACTACCGCATCGCCGCGGCCAACCCGAAGACCAAGATCGGCCAGCCCGAGGTCAAGATCGGCCTGCTGCCGGGCGGCGGCGGCACGCAGCGCATCCCGCGCCTGATCGGCGTGCAGAACGCGGCACCCATCCTGCTCGAAGGCAAGGAACTCACCGTCGATGCCGCCAAGGGCCTCGGCCTCATCCACGAGGTCGTGCCGCCGGCCGAGCTGCTGGCCAAGGCCAAGGCCTGGCTGATGGCGCCGGCGACCGAACAGGTCGTGCCGGAGTTCGGCGGCAAAGGGGCCAAGGCGATCGACGGCCGCGCCGTGCAGCCGTGGGACCGCAAGGGCTTCAAGGTGCCGGGCTTCCCGGGCGGCCAGGTCTGGAGCCCGCCGGGCGTCATGACCTTCATCGGCGGCAACGCCATGATCGCGGGCAAGACCAACGGCGTCTATCCGGCGCCCAAGGCGATCATGAGCTGCGTCTACGAGGGCCTGCAGCTTCCGTTTGATACGGCGCTCAAGGTCGAGACGCGCTATTTCGTGTCGCTGCTGCGCGATCCCGTCGCCAAGAGCATGATCCGCACGCTTTTCTTCGGCCTGCAGGAAGCCAACAAGCTGGTGCGCCGGCCCAAGGGCGTGCCGAAGCAGGAGTACAAGAAGATCGGCGTGCTGGGTGCGGGCCTCATGGGCGCCGGCATCGCCACCGTCTCGGTGCAGGCCGGCCTCGACATCGTGCTGGTCGACCGCGATCAGGCCGCCGCCGACAAAGGCAAGGCGCATATCGCAGCCGAACTCGACAAGCTGGTGAAGCGTGGCCGCCTCGACCAGGCCAAGCGCGACGCGCTGCTGGCCAAGGTGACGGCCACGCCGGACTTCGGTGCGCTGAAGGACTGCCAGATCGTGATCGAGGCGGTGTTCGAGAACCGCGAGGTCAAGGCCGAGGCCACGAAGAAGGCCGAGGCGTCGCTGCCGGCCGACGCCGTGTTCGCCTCCAACACCTCGACCCTGCCGATCAGCGGTCTCGCCGAGGCCTCGTCGCGGCCGCAGAACTTCATCGGGCTCCATTTCTTCTCGCCGGTCGAGAAGATGCCGCTGGTCGAGATCATCGTCGGCAAGAAGACCTCGCCGGAGACCTTGGCGCGCGCCATGGATCTCGTGCAGAAAATCCGCAAGACGCCGATCGTCGTGAACGACAGCCGCGGCTTCTTCACTTCCCGCGTGTGCGGTGCCTTCATCAGCGAAGGCCATCGAATGTTGAAGGAGGGCATCCCGGCCGCGATGATCGAGAACTGCGCGCGCTTTGCCGGCATGCCGGTAGGTCCGCTGTCGCTCAACGACGAGGTCGCGATCGACCTCTCTTGGAAGATCATGGACCAGACGCGCAAGGACGCCGCCGCCGCCGGCGAGAAGTACGAGGGCAGCGGCACCGAGGACATCCTCGAACTGATGGTCAAGAAGCTGGAGCGCTTCGGCCGCAAGAACGGCAAGGGCTTCTACGACTATCCGGCCGACGGCAAGAAGCGCCTGTGGCCCGAGCTGGCCAAGCACTTCCCGGCCGATCCCAAGCTGCTCTACGGCGAGGGCGAGGAGAAGCGCGCCAAGGAAGACGAGATCAAGAAGCGCCTGTTGTACGTGCAGTCGGTCGATACCGTGCGCTGCCTCGAATCGAAGGTGCTGACCGATCCGCAGGACGGCGACGTGGGCTCGATCATGGGGCTGGGCTTCGCGCCGCAGACCGGCGGCGCCGTCAGCCTGATCGACCAGGTCGGCGTCAAGAAGTTCGTCGCCGAATGCGACGACTTCGCCAAGAAGTACGGCAACCAGTTCGAGGTGCCGAAGATGCTACGCGACATGGCCGCCAAGGGCGAGAGCTTCTACGGCAAGTACCACGCGGCGAAGGCGGCTTAGTCCTTCATCGTCTAGTGGACCGCGAGCGTCCCGCTCGCTCATGATCATGAGCGAGCGGGACGCTCGCGGTCCCAATGAGCATGAGATCTTCGTAGGAGGAAACGCCGTGGACGCCAAGGAAATCGCCGCACTTGCCCGGAAGATCTTCGAGGGCCGCCGCTCGCAGAAGCCGATGGACATCGTTGCGGCGACGGCCGAACTCTCGGAGGCCGACGGCTACAAGGTGCAGTTCGCGGTCCACGATCTCTACGCCGCCGCGGGCGACAAGTTCGCGGGCTGGAAGGTGGCGCTGACGCTGCCGACGCAATACGAGCCGCTGAAGCTCTCGGGCCCTGTGTTTGCCGGCGTCTATCACAGCGGCCTTCGCCAGAGCGGCGCGGCCTTCGACAAGGGATGGCCGCTGAAGCCCGGCATCGAGCCCGAGCTGGTTGCCCGCATTTCCAAGGACGCACCGGCTGGCGGCGCGCCGCACACCGCCGACAGCATCCGCGCCCATATCGGCGCTCTTCATTGCGGCATGGAGCTGGTCGACAACCGCTACGTCGACGTCACCAAGATGAACGGTCCCGCGCGCATCGCCGACAACGTGCTGCAGGCTGCCCTCGTGGTCGGCACCGAGATCGAGGACTGGCAGAAGCTCGACTTCGCCAACCTCAAAGGCCGCTCGACGCTCGACGGCAAGGAACTGGCGGCGGGCCTCGGCAGCGCCGTCATGGGCGGCGCGCTGATCTCGCTCGCCTGGCTCGCCAATGCGCTCAACAAGCACGGCCGCCACCTCAAGGCGGGCGACCTCGTGCTCACCGGCTCGGTTCATCCGCCGGCGTTCCTACCGGGGACCGGCGTCGCCAAGACCGAATTCATCGACCTCGGAAGCACAGAAATCACCATCAAGTAGAGGGGCAGGCGAGGCGGCCGCCGCAAGCTCCACCCTTGAGGGAGACGACGTTTCGACCTCCACGACCTGCGGAGGTGCGATGTCCGCCGGAACGGCGGGCAAGTCGTTGATCGGTTTTGACGATTCGGCATCGACAGGTGCCACCGGATGCACGTCAGAAGCGTGCATTTCGGGAATCGGTTTCACGGCCGGGCGCTTCGCCTCGATCTCCATTTCGCGCAGGCGAATCTCGTGCGCGCGCTGCTCCTGGCGCTCCGCGTGCGCCTCGGCACGGGCGCGTTGGCCGTCTTCCAGCTTGAGCAGGAACATCAGCGCGCGGTCATCGTGGATCACCTGCTCGCCGATCTGCTTGCCGCGAAAGAAAAAGGGCCGCGACCGCGGCTCGCCGGCGCGCAGTTTCAGATCGTCGGAATTCTGCCGGTGGCGCTCCTCGACGATCTCGGCGAGGCGCCCGGCGAACTTCGGATACTTGATCCGCCAGCGCCGCGCCGTGCTCTCGTCGATGCCGACGCGGGCCGCCGCCTCGCGCAGCGTGGTGCAGCGGCGGGCCTGGTTGAGATAGCGCACCCGCAGACGCCAGCCGCGCTGGGCCGTCACGGGCCGCTTGGGCGAGGGCGGGTCGAGCAGCGCCCGCTCGATCGACTTGGGCGCGTTCTCGATGCGCGCGGCGCTCGCCTTCGCTTCCTGGGCCTCGTGCGCTTCCCGGTTCTCCTCGCGGGCCTTGGCCTCGAGCTGCGCCAGGCTCATGCCGTGCATGTGCGGGGGCGGCCGAAAGCTGCGGCCGTGAAGGCGCATGAAATGGGCGGCGTCGGTCCAGCTCATGCCCCCGATCGGACGGCTCTGATCGTAAAATGACATCCCCTTGCTCCTATTCCTTGGCCTTTGGGGGCCGGAAATCCGTTAAGAACGGATATATAGGGAAGGATAGGATAGGAGTCAAGAGGCTATCCAGGAGTTCACGCGAACTTCCGTGCTAGAATGCCCGCACGAGACGCACGAGAACTGTCGGGAGTTCCAAGTCTCTCGCGACGGCACGAAGCTATTCAAACAGCCAGATCCGCTTCGCCCAGACCTTTGTTCGAGCCCACTACTGAAGCGAACTCGCAGGTCGCGAGGGAGCAGTAGAGACTGACAATTCTGACCGTGCTTGCTTTATCCCCTAAAAGAACGTATAGAGAACATTCAATTGGGGAGATACGCACGTGGACGGATTGTTCAGCAGGGCCAACGATCTTTTGAATCCCATGTCGGGCCTGACGGGTCCGATGCATCGGGCGCCATCTCAACTGTTCGCGCGGCGTCTTCGCCGGCGGCATGCCGCCCTGGGGCCGGTGGCGCAGCAGCCGGCGACCGACCGGCTGTTCTTCGCCGTTCTGCCCGACGCCGAGACGGCGGGGCAGATCGCCGAGCGCACGGCGCGGTGGCGCACCGACCACGGCCTGAAGGGCAAGCCGCTGAAGCCGGAGCACTTCCACGTCACGCTCTATCATGTGGCCGACATGGTAGACGCACCGCGTCCGGAACTGATCGATGCGTTGGCGGAGCGGGCATCGACGCTGTCGATGCCGGCGTTCCGGGTCGAGTTCGACCGGGTCATGAGCTTCAACAACGGTGCCTTCGTCCTGTCCGGCGACGAGAGCACGATCGGGCTGGAAGTCCTGCAGCAGCGGCTGAGCGATGCACTCGACCCCAGCCCGCGGCCGGCGCGACGCTTCGTGCCGCATGTGACGTTGCTCCGCGACCAGCGGCGTATTGCCGAGCAGCCGGTCGAGCGGATCGGCTGGACGGCACGCGAAGTCGTGCTCGTGCACAGCCTGCTGGGGCAGACGACCCACCGGCATCTCGCGCGCCTGCCTTTGCGCCAGACGTGAAAGTTGGGCGCTGGATCTGATTGACAGCAGGCACGTCGCTTCCTAAGACTTAACTTATTGGTTAAGTATTTGGAATGCGAAAGGACTCGTCATGGCAACCGCAAAGAACACGATCTGCGTCTGGTACGACAAGGATGCCGAGGCTGCCGCCCGCTTCTACGCCAAGACCTTTCCCAATAGCGCGGTGAGCGCCGTCCACAAGGCGCCCAGCGACTACCCCTCCGGCAAGAAGGGCGACGTGCTGACGGTCCAATTCACGGTTTGCGGTGTGCCTTGTCTTGGCCTGAACGGCGGTCCCGCGTTCAAGCACAGCGAAGCCTTCTCGTTCCAGATCGCCACCGACGACCAGGAAGAGACCGACCGCTACTGGAACGCCATCGTCGGCAATGGCGGCCAGGAGAGCGCGTGTGGTTGGTGCAAGGACAAGTGGGGCGTCAATTGGCAGATCACGCCCAGGGTGCTGACCGAGGCGATGGCGGCCGGCGGCGAGGAAGCAAGGCGCGCGTTCGAGGCGATGATGGAGATGACTAGGATCGACGTCGCCAAGATCGAGGCGGCGCGGCGCGGCTGACCCTGTTCTTCCGGACCGCGAGCCTCCGGCTCGCTTCGGTGCATTCACATGCACCTTGAGCGAGCGGGACGCTCGCGGTCCGGAAGACGATGAGTCCACCCGGACAAGCCCGCTCCCGCTTCCTCACTGTCCGGTTTCGTCTAAGCTGAGGCGCATGAAACCGTATGTTCTGTGCCACATGGTCACGAGCGTCGATGGGCGCATCTGGGGAAGCCGCTGGCGGCCCCGGGGCAACGTCGTCCCCAACCTGTTCGAGCGCCTGCACGACCAGCTCGTCGAGGAGCTGGGCGGCGCCTCCTGGCTGTGCGGCCGCGTCACCGCGCAGGAATTCGCGCGCGGGAAGGGCAAGGTCTATCCGCCGACCGGCGAGAAATTCCCGCGCGAAAACTGGTTCGCGCGGCGCGAGGCGAAAGCGTGGGGCGTGTTCCTCGATGCGCATGGCAAGGCGGTGTGGGAGAGGAAGGACATCGGCGGCGATCCGATCCTGGTGATCCTGACCGAGCAGGTGCCCGATTCGCATCTCGCGGGCCTGCGCGGCGAGGGCATCTCCTACATCTTCGCCGGCAAGACCGAGGTCGATCTCGCCCTGGCGTTCGAGACGCTGAGCCGCGACCTCGGCATCGGGAACCTGCTGATCGAGGGCGGCGGCGGCGCCAATGGCGCGGTGCTGCGGGCCGGCCTGCTCGACGAGCTGAGCCTCGTCATCAACCCGGCGATCGACGGCAGCACGGGCGCGCCCACCGTCTTCAATTCGGGCGACGTCGACCTGGGGCCGGCGCCGATCGAGAGCATGCTGCTGGCAAGCCACGAAGTTCTGGACGGTGGCGCCGTCTGGCTGCGCTACAAGATGAGGTCGGCAGCTCCCTGACCCGGTTACAATCGTTACAATGGTTACACGCCCTCGATTCCATCGCCGGCCGCCGGTTTGCTAACCTGTTTTCCCGATGATCACTCGGGAGAGAGGGGACACCGATGGCGCTTAAGATCGACGAGACGATCGGCGGAGCGCCTGCGGTCGGGTTGCTGGCGATCGGCGCCATGGCACTCGCCCTGGTCTTCAATCAGCCGGGTGACAAGTCGCTGCCGAAAAGCGCGGGTTACGGTCCTCAGCTCCCGGCCGAGCAGCCTCTCCCCAACGCGCCTCAAGTCATCGGTCCTTCGGTCGCGGAAGTTTCGGCCCCGCCGAAGGAAGAGCTCCGGCCGAAAGTCACGCTCAGCAGGGAAGAGATCGGCGAGGTTCAGGCCTGGTTGCGGGCGTACGATTTTCACCCCGGCCCGGTCGATCTGGCGGCGGGCCCGCGCACCTTCGCCGCCGTGAAGGCGTTCGAGGCCGCGCATCAGCTCCCCGAGACCGGCAATCTCGATCGGGCCTTGCTCGAAACCCTGCGCCGCAAGTCGGGTCTACCGCTCAGGTAGGCTAGCCGGCGAAGACCTTGTCGAGGTGAGCCGTCTCGGCGGACCAGCCGCCCAGCGGCTCCTCGGGTGACGGGAATACTGGCAGCGCCGTCTCGCCGTCCAGGAACTCGATCTCGATTCTGAAATCCTCGTCCTGTTCGAAGGCGTGCCAGTGCTGGAAATCCAGATAGGCGCGACGTCCGTCGCGCAGGCGGAGCACGAAGCCCGCCGAACTCGTGTGCAGGTCGCTAAAAGTCCAGAAGCGCTCGACACGCTCGATGTCGCTTCTCGAGAAGCCGTGGACCTCGCCATCGAGGACATGCAACGCGTGGCCGAGTTCGTAGACTCCGTCGACTCGGCCGCTGCTCAATCTGCCGCTGCCTTGTCGAGAAAGGTGAGCGTGCCGTCCGACCGCTCGCCCTTCAGATAGCGGAAGGTGCCGGCGCCGGTGGCGATCAGGTCGCCGGCCTGGTCGTAGATCTCGGTCTCGGCGGCGAAGGTGCTCTGGCTGGTCGAAGGCCGCCAGGCGCCGAGGATGGCGAGCACGTCGCCTTCGCGCGCGGCCTTGATGAACTGCGTGGTGAAGGCCAGCGTGACCGAGAGGCGTCGCGCGGTCGCGGTGTCGTTGAAGGTGCAGGCGAAGCCGCTGGCCGAATCGAGGAGCGTCATCAGCACGCCGCCGTGCAGCAGGCCGTTGGCGTTGCACAGCTCCGGCCGCACTTTCAGGCGCATTTCGACGAAGCCGGCGCGCCAGCCCACGACTTCATGGCCGATCAGGCCGTTGAAGCCGCGGAACTCATATGGAGCGACCGGCCGAAGGTCGGCCGGTCGTTGGATAGCCATGATCGGAAAGAATCGATGAGGAGAGGGCGCGCCTTAGCGGCGCGCCATCGCCGACATCGGGGGCCGGTGGCCGTTGGCGCTGCCATTGCCGTTGGTCGCGGGACGGACGGCGGCGGCCGGCGCCTGCGTCACGGCCGGCTGGGCGGCCATGCCGGTGCGGATGTCGCGCGCGATCTTGACCAGGCGTGGGCCCCAGTCGGCTTCGAGACGGTCGCGGCTGATCTGGTAGATCGGCGCCGAGGCGTTGATCGCATAGGCGGCGGTGCCGTCCGAGTTGCGGAGCGGAGCGCCGACGCCGCACAGCTCCGGCAGCCACTCGCCCCAGGTCACGCAGAAGCCGTGATCGGTCAGTTCCTTGAACGAGCGCTCGAGGCCGGTCTTCACCTTGGTCCAGTCGTCGCGCCAGCGGCGGCGGATCGCATCGATCTGCTTGTTGCGGTCGGCGTCGGGCAGCGAGAACAGGTAGGCGCGGCCCATGGCCGTGCTGGCCATCGGCACGCGCGTGCCGACGTCGTGCGTGATCGCCACGACCGATGGGCCGCGGCAGGCTTCGAGATAGATCATCGAATGGCGGTCGCGGCCGCCCAGCGCGGTCGAGGCGTTGAGCGCATGCGCGAGCTGCTCGAGCGGCGCGCGGCTGGCGCGGCGCACGTCCATGCTGGAGATCGCGGCGTAGCCCAGCGCGAGGACCGAGGCGCCCAGCTCGTATTTGCGGAAGCGGCGGATGTAGTTGAGGTAACCGAGCTCGGTCAGCGTGTGGGTGAGGCGCGCGACCGTCGGCTTCGGCAGGCCGGTACGGTGGGCGATCTCCTGGTTGCCCAGCATGCCTTCGCCGGCATGGAAGGCGCGGAGGATGTCGAGGCCGCGGGCGAGCGCCGTGACGAACTGCCGGTCCTTGCCGGTCGTCGCTTCCACGAGACCCTGCTCTACGGAACTCTGGAATGCAGCGGTTCGCGTGACGAGATGGCTGACGTTGCCCATGGCGTTCTCTCCTATGAATGGCCGTTTATTTTTCGTGACGGCGGAAACTGCCATCGGTATGCGACTGCCGCAATGCGCGACGTCGGGTTTTGACCTGCGAACGTGCAATGCCGCCATGTCACTGATGCGTGATTCGCTATCCACAGTTGTGTAAGCCCGATTCGGCGCACGGAATCGGTCGTTTTCGCCAACAATAGGTGACGCGGCGGGCACGTTTCGGTAGGACGGTGGCCAATCGCCCAGCTCCGAGACAGGCAGACCGAGAGGCAAAATTGGCCAAAGAACCCACAGTGCCTAAGGATATTGCGGCCTTGTCGTTCGAGGACGCGCTGAAGGAGCTGGAAGGCATCGTCCAGCAGCTCGAGCGCGGCCAGGTGAAGCTCGACGAGGCGATTTCGGCCTACGAGCGCGGCGCGTCGCTGAAGCGCCACTGCGAGCAGAAACTCGCCGAGGCCAAGATGAAGGTGGAGAAGATCGTGTTCTCCGCCGACGGTTCGGTCAGCACCCAGCCCGCCGAAACAGGCTGATCCGGCCTCCATGCCGTTGTCGTCGCACCGCCAGTTCGATCGGGCGTTGGCCTTCGCCGCCCAGTCGGTCGAACGCACCATGGATCGTCTGTTGCCGCACGGCGACGAAGGCGAGGCGCGTCTTTTCGAAGCCATGCGCTACTCCAGTCTGGGCGGTGGCAAGCGACTGCGCGCCTTTTTCGTGCTGGCGGGTGCCACGATGTTCAAGGTCTCCGCCGTGTCGGCGCTCCGGACCGCCAGCGCGATCGAGTTCGTTCATGCCTATTCGCTGATCCACGACGATCTGCCGTCGATGGACGACGACGACCTCAGGCGCGGCAAACCCTCGTGCCACAGGCAGTTCGACGAGGCGACGGCGATCCTGGCCGGCGATGCGCTGCAGGCGTTGGCCTTCGAGGTGCTGGCGCACGACGAGACCCATGGCGATCCGGCGGTGCGCATGGCGCTGGTCGCCGAACTCGCACGCGCCGCGGGCGCACATGGCATGGTGGGCGGGCAGATGCTCGACCTGCTGGCCGAGCAGCAGGCCGCCAAAGCCGCAGACGAGCGCTCGATCGGCGCCATCACGCGCCTGCAGCGCCTCAAGACCGGCGCGCTGATCTCGTTCTCCTGCACGGCAGGCGCCATCCTCGGCAAGGCCAGCGATCACCCGCGCATGGCGCTCCAGGCCTACGCCCACGATCTCGGCCTTGCCTTCCAGATCGCCGACGACTTGCTCGATGTCGAAGGCAATGTCGTGGAACTCGGCAAGACGCCGGGCAAGGACGTCGCGGCCGGCAAGGCCACCTTCGTGTCGATCCTGGGCGTGGAGCGGGCCCGGGCCCAGGCCGAGATGCTGGCGCGACAGGCCGCCGCGCATCTCGACTCGTTCGGAGAGGCGGCGGATTTGCTAAGGCAGGCAGCGAATTTCGTCGTCGCCCGCCGCACATGAGGGGCGCGCATGTGCGGCCGAGCAGGAGTATGATGTTTCCATGACCGGCCAGAGCCCGACGCCGCTGCTCGATACCGTGGACGTGCCCGCCGACATCCGCCGGCTGCGCGCGGAGCAACTGCGCCAGCTCGCCGACGAGCTGCGCCAGGAGACGATCTCGGCCGTGTCGGTCACCGGCGGCCATCTCGGCGCCGGGCTGGGCGTCGTCGAGCTCACGGTGGCGCTGCATTACGTGTTCGACACGCCCAAGGATCGGCTGATCTGGGATGTCGGCCACCAGGCCTATCCGCACAAGATCGTCACCGGCCGCCGCTCGCGCATCCGCACCTTGCGCCAGGAGGGCGGGCTCTCGGGATTCACGCGACGGGCCGAGAGCGAGTACGACCCGTTCGGCGCCGCCCATTCCTCGACCTCGATCTCGGCCGGCCTCGGCATGGCGGTGGCGCGCGACCTGGCCGGCGGCAACAACAATGTCATCGCCGTGATCGGCGACGGTGCGCTCAGCGCCGGCATGGCCTACGAGGCCATGAACAACGCGGGCGCGCTGCGGTCCCGGCTGATCGTGGTGCTCAACGACAACGACATGTCGATCGCACCGCCAGTCGGCGCGCTGTCGGGACATCTGTCGCGGCTGCTGTCGGGCCGGCCCTACGTCACGCTGCGCAACCTCGGCCGCACCTTCGCCGAATCGCTGCCCAAGCCGCTGGAAATGGCGGCGCGGCGCGCCGAGGAATTCGCGCGCGGCTTCGTGGCTGGCGGCACATTGTTCGACGAGCTGGGCTTCTACTATGTCGGCCCCGTCGACGGTCACAATCTCGACCACCTGCTGCCCGTCCTGAAGAACGCCCGCGACAGCGATCTCGACAAGCCGATCCTGGTCCATGTCGTCACCAAGAAGGGCAAGGGCTATCCGCCGGCCGAGGCGAGCGACGACAAGTACCACGGCGTCGTGAAGTTCGACGTGATCACCGGCAAGCAGTCCAAGCCGGTGGCCAACGCGCCGCAATACACGGCGGTGTTCGCCAAGGCGCTGATCGCCGAGGCCGAGGCCGACAAGAAGATCGTGGCGATCACCGCGGCGATGCCGTCGGGCACCGGCCTCGACAAGTTTGCCGAGCGCTTCCCCGACCGACATTTCGACGTCGGCATCGCCGAGCAGCACGGCGTCACCTTCGCCGCCGGTCTTGCCTGCGAGGGTTTCAAACCGTTCGCGGCGATTTACTCGACCTTCCTGCAGCGCGGCTACGACCAGGTCGTGCACGACGTTGCCATCCAGAACCTGCCGGTGCGCTTCGCCATCGACCGCGCCGGCCTGGTCGGCGCCGACGGCGCCACGCATGCCGGTTCCTTCGACGTGGCCTACCTCGGCTGCCTGCCGAACTTCGTCGTCATGGCGGCGGCCGACGAGCTCGAGCTGATGTACATGGTGGCGACCGCCGCCCAGATCGACGACCGGCCTTCGGCCTTCCGCTATCCGCGCGGCGAGGGTGTCGGCATCGAACTGCCGGTGCGCGGCACGCCGCTCGAGATCGGCAAGGGCCGCATCCTGCGCGAAGGCACCAAGATCGCGCTGCTGAGTTTCGGCACGCGTCTCGGCGAATGCCTGGTCGCGGCCGAGGATCTCGCGGCCAAGGGCTTGAGCGCCACCGTGGCCGACGCCCGCTTTGCGAAGCCCCTCGACACCGATCTCATTCGCCGCCTCGCGCGCGAGCACGAGGTGCTGATCACCATCGAAGAGGGATCGGTCGGCGGCTTTGCCAGCCAGGTGCTGCAATTTCTAGCGAGCAACGGCCTGCTCGATCACGGCCTGAAAGTCCGGCCGATGATCCTGCCCGACCGCTTCATCGATCACGCAGCACCTGCCAAACAATACGAACAGGCCGGCCTCAATGCGCCCGCGATCGTCGCCACCGCCATCGCCGCACTCGGCCAGTCATCTCTTCCGGACCGCGCGCCTCTGGCGCGCTCATGAAGAGCGAGCCGGAGGCTCGCGGTCCAGAAGACTAAGCCGTCACTTCGGCATCGGCACGATGCGCAGGTAGGGCTTCGGAGCCTTCCAGCCATTCGGATACTTGGCCTTCGCCTGCTCGTCGGAGACGGCCGGGACGATGATCACGTCCTCCCCGTTCTTCCAGTTCACCGGCGTCGCCACCTGGTGCTTGGCCGTGAGCTGGCAGCTCTCGAGGATGCGCAACACCTCGTCGAAGTTGCGGCCGGTGCTCATCGGGTAGGTGAGCATTGCCTTGATCTTCTTGTCCGGTCCGATGACGAACACCGAGCGGACCGTGGCGTTGTCGGCGGCGGTGCGGCCTTCGGAGGTCGTGCCGGCGCCCTCGGGCAGCATGTCGTAGGCGGTGGCGACCTTGAGTTCGGGATCGCCGATCATCGGATAGGTGACGGCGTGCCCTTGAGTCTCCTCGATGTCCTTGGCCCACTGCGAGTGGTTCGCCACCGGATCGACCGAGAGGCCGACGATCTTGGTGTTGCGCTTGTCGAACTCCGGCTTCAGGCCGGCCATGTAGCCGAGCTCGGTCGTGCAGACCGGCGTGAAATCCTTGGGATGCGAAAACAGGATCGCCCAGCCGTCGCCGATCCACTTGTGGAACTCGATCGGGCCCTGGGTCGTCTCGGCCTTGAAGTCAGGCGCGGTGGAGTTGATGCGAAGTGTCATGGCAGATGTCCTCCTTTATTCCGGGCGTAACTCAACCCTTCCGGGCGGCCCGGTCAAGCCTTGGCAGGAATCCAGCTTACGAGGCCTATTCCACCATCGACTTCTACTGTCGTGCCCACGACATAACGGCCAAATCTTTCCGACAGAATGGCGACGGCGACCTGGGCGATATCGTCGGGAGTCCCCGCGCGGCCCAGGGGGATTTGCGCCACCAGGGCATCGAGATTGTCGGCGACGAAGCCGCCGCCCGGGATGGCACCGGGCGCAATTGCATTCACTCTGATTCCGTCGGGCGCCAGCACGCGGGCCAGCTCCTTCATCACCATCGTCATGCCGGCCTTCGAGGCGCTGTAGTGGGTAGGGCTATCGCATATGGCCACTCCCGTCGTCCTGAGCGGAGCGAAGCGTAGTCGAAGGACCTCTTTTCCGTTCGATGGACTGCGGAAAAGAGGTCCTTCGACTGCGCCGCCCTTCGGCCGGCT
>JAESGK010000166.1_pt1 | contig 55141 bp, 46 predicted proteins | sample 9269681 | NCBI WGS metagenome assembly JAESGK01 (sample SAMN14515347, study PRJNA621673) | algae metagenome | isolation source: Timaviella obliquedivisa GSE-PSE-MK23-08B and co-occurring heterotrophs from... | place: USA: Grand Staircase Escalante National Monument, Utah | collected 2006-08-15
GTCCAGCAAGACCCGCAGCCGCGGGCGATCATCTTCAATCATATCGGCCTCCAGAGAACCAACACTCTTGAATCAGACTCGTACGTTTCCCGAAAGACCCGTTAACCTGAGTTCAGGGCCGTGGCCCAACCTCCCTGCATCTTGCCATCGCCCCCCGCAACCGTGTTAGCTAGACCATGGCCTTCACGCTCCGTCAGCTCCAGTATTTCATCGCCGTCGCCGAACAGGGCTCCGTCACCCGCGCGGCACAAAACCTGTCGATCTCGCAATCCTCCATCACCGAGGCCGTCAAGGAACTGGAAACCGATCTCGGCGTCGAGCTGTTCGAACGCCACCCGCGCGGCCTGCACATCACCCATAACGGCCACCAGTTCCTGCGCCACGCCACCAAGATTCTCGCCGGGGTTTCCGATGCCCGCCGGTCGTTTTCGCAGGAGCGGGAGGAGCGCACCGGCGGCAAGCTCAATCTTGGCGTCACCTCGCTCGTTGCCGGTTATGTGCTTTCCGATCTGCTCGCCCGCTATCGCCGCGCCTGCCCCGGCGTCGAGGTGAGCGCCATCGAGGACAACGGTTCCTATCTCGAACATCTGCTGGTTGGCGGCGAACTCGATGTCGCCGTCATGGTCATCTCCAACCTGCGCGACCGCATGGCGCTGCAAGCCGAAATCATCGAGACCTCGCCCTATCGCCTCTGGCTGCCGCTCGGCCATCCGCTGGTCTCCGCCGACATCATCTCAGTCGCCGACATTGCCAGGGAACCGTTGATCATGCTGACGGTGGATGAAATCGAGGAGAACACCGGCAAGCTTCTGACCGCGCTCGGCGCCCGTCCGCATGTTGCCTTCCGCACCCGCTCCGTCGAGGCCGTCCGCAGCCTCGTCGCCACCGGCGCCGGCATCGCGCTTCTGCCCGATCTGGTCTACCGGCCCTGGTCGCTGGAAGGCGACCGTATCGAAAGCCGCGACGTCTCCGGCGCCCTGCCCGTGGTTCAGGTCGGCATGGTCTGGCGCAAGGGCTCCGGCCTGCCGCAATCGGCCAAGGACTTTATCGGTGTGGCCGAAGCGCTGCGGAGCGGCCGGACACGATGATATCGCTCGATATCGGAAAAACCGATAGCATCATTCTGATTAATGAATTTGCGAAAGCGGCAAAAGAGAGGCACCTTTCATACCGGGAACAAGACCGAAAAAGTTCGGACACCAAACCGGGAGACTGAAGATGAAGCAGATTCTGAAATCCTGCACCGCGCTCACCCTTTCCATCGCTTTCGCCACCCATGCGTTTGCTCAGGACCCCCTTAAGGAACTCGGCAAGGGCGAAGGCGAACTGTCAATCGTCGCCTGGGCCGGCTATATCGAACGCGGCGAAACCGACAAGAAGTTCGACTGGGTCACGGGCTTTGAGGAAAAGACCGGTTGCAAGGTCAGCGTCAAGACCGCCGCGACCTCCGACGAAATGGTCGCGCTGATGAACGAAGGCGGCTTCGACCTTGTCACAGCATCCGGCGATGCCTCATTGAGGCTCGTTGCCGGCAAGCGCGTCCAGCCGATCAACACGGCACTCATCCCGAGCTGGTCGACCATCGACGAACGGCTGCAGAACGCGCCGTGGAATACGGTCAACGGCACCCATTACGGCACGCCCTATGTCTGGGGGCCGAACGTTTTGATGTACAATAGCGAAGCCTTCAAGGGCGAAGCGCCGAAGAGCTGGAAGGTGGTCTTCGAAGAGATGACCCTGCCGGACGGCAAATCCAACAAGGGCCGTATCCAGGCCTATGACGGCCCGATCCATGTGGCCGACGCCGCCAACTACCTGATGGCCCACAAGCCGGAACTCGGCATCAAGGACCCTTACGAACTCAACGAAGACCAGTACAAGGCCGCGCTCGACGTTCTGCGCGTCCAGCGCACGCTGGCAAACCGCTACTGGCACGATGCGATGATCCAGATCGACGACTTCAAGAACGAAGGTGTCGTCGCCTCCGGCTCCTGGCCTTTCCAGGTCAACCTGCTGAAGGCCGAAAAACTGCCGATCGCCTCGGTCTTCCCGGAAGAAGGCGCGACCGGATGGGCCGACACGACCATGCTGCATGCCGAGAGCGAACATCCCAACTGCGCCTATATGTGGATGGAACACTCGCTGTCGCCCAAGGTCCAGGGCGACGTCTCGGCCTGGTTCGGCACAGTTCCGTCGGTTCCGGCCGCCTGCAAGGGCAATGAACTTCTGACCGACGAAGGTTGCGCCGCCAACGGCTACAACGACTTCGAGAAGATCAAGTTCTGGAAGACGCCGGTTTCGAAGTGCGCAAGCCAGGGCGAGTGCGTGCCCTATCACCGCTGGGTCTCCGACTATATCGGCGTCATCGGCGGGCGGTGAGAGATTATTATCTACTGCAAAGCCCCTCACCCTAACCTCTCCCCGCGAACGGGGAGAGGGGATGACGGAGGTCGCCGCCTGCCCCTTCGCCCCGCTTGCGGGGAGAAGGTGGCCGACAGGCCGGATGAGGGGCACTTCAGAAAACATCCGGAGTACCCCATGACCGCCGCCGTCCTGTTCGAAAACGTCTCGCGCCATTTCGGTGCCGTCAAAGCCGTCGATGCGGTCGATCTCGAAGTCGCAGCCGGCGAGTTCTTCGCGATGCTTGGGCCCTCTGGTTCCGGCAAGACCACCTGCCTGCGATTGATGGCCGGTTTCGAGCAGCCGACCCATGGCCATATCGAGATCTTTGGAGAAACCGCCGAAGGCGTGCCCCCCTATCGCCGCAGCGTCAACACCGTTTTTCAGGACTATGCCCTCTTCCCGCACCTCTCCATCCTCGACAATGTCGCTTATGGCCTGATGGTCAAGGGTGTCGGCAGGCAGGAGCGGCATAAGGCAGGCGAAGACGCGCTCGCCATGGTCAAGCTGCCCGGCTACGGCCAACGCCGCCCGGGCCAGCTCTCCGGTGGCCAGCGCCAGCGTGTCGCCCTTGCCCGCGCCCTCGTCAACAAGCCCAAGGTTCTGTTGCTCGACGAACCGCTCGGTGCGCTGGACCTGAAGCTGCGCGAGCAGATGCAGGAGGAATTGAAGAGCCTGCAGAAATCACTGGGGATCACCTTCGTCTTCGTCACCCACGACCAGGGCGAGGCCCTGTCGATGGCCGACCGCATCGCCGTGTTCAACGACGGCAGGATTCAGCAACTCGGCACACCGGAAGATATCTACAAGCGCCCGCAGACCCGTTTCGTCGCCGATTTCGTCGGCTCCTCGAATGTCTTGTCGAGTTCGGCCTGCGCAAAGCTCGGCGTTGCCGCGAAAGCCGCCAGCCTGCGGCCCGAAGCGATTGCCATCGGCACCTTCTCGGCCGAACAGCTGAGCCTGCCCGGCACCGTCACCGCCCGCAGCTTCTTGGGCGCGACCAATCGCATCAGCGTCGATTGCGCAGGCGAAAAAATCATCGTTGCCAGCCCCGCCGCCATGCCGGTTCCCGACATCGGCGCCCAGGTGCAGCTCGCCTTTTCGCGCAACGACCTTCACCTGATGGAGGAAGCATGAGCGCGCTCGTCACTCCCGCGACTATCCTGCCGAACAGGCCCGGACTGACGGGCCGGCTGTCGGACTTCCTATGGAAGCACCCGCACGTTCTTCTGGCGATCCTGCTGGGGCCGCCGGTGCTCTGGCTCGGCATCATCTATCTCGGCTCGCTGTTTGCGCTGCTGCTGCAGAGCTTCTTTTCGATCGATGATTTCTCCGGCCTGATCAATTACGAGTTCACGCTCGCCAGCTACAGGCAGCTTCTGTCGGACGCCAATTTCGACATCATCGTCCGCACGGTCACGATGGCCGCCGTCGTCACGCTCTTCTCGGCGCTGATCGCCTTCCCGATCGCCTACTATGCGGCGCGCTACGCCAGGGGGAAATGGAAGGCCGTGTTCTATCTCGGCATCATGCTGCCTCTCTGGTCGAGCTATCTCGTCAAGATCTATGCCTGGAAGCTGATCCTCGCCAAGGAAGGCATCATCACCTGGGCCTTCACCAAGCTGCACCTGCTCTGGCTGCTCGACGGCTGGCTGTCGCTTCCCGTCATCGGCGGCAATTCGCTTTCGGTCAGCTATACCGGCACCTTTCTCGTCTTCGTCTATGTGTGGATGCCCTTCATGATCCTGCCGATCCAGGCGGCGCTGGAGCGCGTGCCCGGCAACCTGATCGAGGCCTCGTCCGATCTCGGCGGCACGCCGCAGCAGACTTTTCGCCACGTGCTGTTTCCGCTCGCCCTTCCCGGCATCGTCGCCGGCTCGATTTTCACGTTCTCGCTGACGCTGGGCGATTACATCATCCCGCAGATTATCGGCTCGTCGCGCCTGTTCATCGGCCAGGCCGTCTATGCCCAGCAGGGTACCGCCGGCAACATCCCGCTCGCTGCCGCCTTCACCGTCGTGCCGATCGTCATCATGGGCCTCTATCTCTGGATGGCCAAACGCTTGGGAGCCTTCGATGCGCTCTGACCGCTCCACATCCGCGCCGCTGTCCTTGAAGATCGCCGCCATCGGGGGCCTCGCCTTCCTGCATATCCCGATCCTGTTGATCTTCCTCTATGCCTTCACCACCGAGGAAAAGAGCTACCAGTTCCCGCCGCCCGGCCTGACGCTGCAATGGTTCGCGGTGACCTGGAACCGGCCGGATGTCTGGGCAGCGCTCACGCTTTCGGTCAAGGTCGCAACCATCGCAACGGCGATTGCGCTGGTGCTCGGCACGCTTTGCGCCGCCGCCGTCAGCCAGACGCGCTTCTTCGGCCGTGAAACCATCTCGCTGCTGGTCATCCTGCCGATAGCACTTCCCGGCATCATCACCGGCATCGCGCTGCGCTCGGCCTTTTCCTTTGCCGATATCCCCTTCTCCTTCTGGACCATCGTTCTCGGCCACGCGACCTTCTGCATCGTCGTCGTCTACAACAATGCCGTCGCCCGCTTCCGCCGTGTGTCCGGTTCGCTGATCGAAGCCTCGATGGATCTCGGCGCCGACGGTTTCCAGACCTTCCGCTACATCATCCTGCCGAACATCGGCACCGCACTTCTCGCCGGCGGCATGCTTGCCTTCGCTTTGTCCTTCGACGAGGTCATCGTCACCACCTTTACCGGCGGCCAGCAATCGACGCTGCCGATCTGGATGCTGGAAGAACTCATCCGCCCCCGCCAGCGGCCCGTTACCAATGTCGTCGCCATGGTGGTGGTGGTGGCCACCTTCCTGCCGATCCTTGCCGCCTATTACCTCACGCGCGACGGCGACCAGATCGCCGGTGCGGGAAAATGAACATCGAGCGAATAGGGAGTGGCGAATAGCGAATAGCAGATGCCGCATGGCTCGAAAAATCTATTCGCTATTCCCTATTCGCTATTCGCTCCATCGATAAAAAGGGAGAACGTCTATGGACACGCAATTGCTGATCGGGTCGACATTCGAAGCCGGCACCGAGGCCGAGGAACTGATCGTCAACCCGCGCACCGGCGCCAGGATCATCGATCTCGCCGAAGCCTCGCAATCGCAAATCGAGCGCGCCGTCGATGCGGCCGAAAAGGCTTTCGTCACCTGGTCGATGACCACGCCGGGCGAGCGCTCCGGCTACCTGCTGAAGATCGCCGATGCGATCGAGAAGGATGCGGACGCTTTCGCTGCACTTGAAGCGCTGAATTGCGGCAAGCCGATCAACGCCGTGCGCAATGACGAATTGCCTGCCATTGTCGACTGCTGGCGTTTCTTCGCCGGCGCCATCCGCTCGCTGCACGCCACCGTCGCCGGCGAATACCTGCCCGGCCATACCTCGATGATCCGCCGCGATCCCGTCGGCATCATCGGTTCGATCGCGCCGTGGAACTATCCGTTGATGATGATGGCCTGGAAGCTGGCACCGGCGATTGCCGGCGGCAACACCGTCGTCTTCAAGCCATCGGAACAGACGCCGCTGACGGCGTTGAAGATGGCGCGGCTGCTCGCCGATATCCTGCCGGAAGGCGTCGTCAACGTCATTCTCGGCCGTGGCGATACGGTCGGCAATACGCTGATCAACCATCCGAAGATCGGCATGGTGTCGATCACCGGCGATATCGCCACCGGCAAGAAGGTGCTGCAGGCAGCGGCGAAAACCGTCAAGCGCACCCATCTCGAACTCGGCGGCAAGGCACCTGTCATCGTCTATGACGATGCCGACCTCGAAGCGGTCGTCGCCGGTATCCGCACCTTCGGCTATTACAATGCCGGCCAAGATTGCACCGCCGCCTGCCGCATCTACGCGCAGGATGGCATCTACGAAAAGCTGGTCGCCGACCTCACCGCCGCCGTCTCGACGATCACGTACAATCTCACTGATGACACCGAAAACGAGATCGGCCCGCTGATCTCCAAGCGCCAGCGCGACCGCGTGGCAAGCTTCGTCGAGCGCGCCACGGAGCAGAAGCACATCGAGATCACCACTGGCGGCAACCTCGGCAGCAAGGACGGCTTCTTCTTCCAACCGACCGTGGTTGCCGGCGCCACGCAGGAAGACGAGATCGTGCGGCGCGAAGTGTTCGGCCCCGTCGTCTCCGTCACCCGCTTCACCGAAAACGACCAAGCGGTCAAATGGGCAAACGACAGCGACTATGGCCTCGCCTCCTCGGTCTGGACCAAGGACATCTCCAAGGCGATGAAAGCTGCGTCGCGCCTTCAATATGGCTGTACCTGGATCAACACCCACTTCATGCTGACCAACGAAATGCCCCACGGCGGCGTCAAGCAGTCAGGCTACGGCAAGGACATGTCGATCTACGCTCTGGAGGACTACACGGCCGTCAGGCATGTGATGATCAACCACGGTTAGGCACCCGCCGAGGTATGCGGACTGCAGCGTACCCACAAGCTCTGCCGTGCTTCTCCTTGCACAGTAGCGCTCTCAAACTCCGTCGTCCTCACCCTTGTGGTGAGGATCCAGCGACCCGACGTCCGTCGGGTCAAAAGACGTTTCCAGCTCAAGGACTTGCGCTGGCTGGATGCCCGCCACAAGGGCGAGCATGAGGGAGAAAATTAGGCGCCATACTGATCAACATAGAGCCAAAATTCTACAAAAGCTTAGGGTTTTTCAGCAGTCAGAAGGCGGAACTCCCAACGCCGCATTTTTACAATCTATACGCTAACCAATGGAAGATACTCTATTTTCTTCCGGAAATGTTGCGCAAATCCCACACGCCATAAAACATGAGTAATTAACTCATAGATTCCGCTTTTCTGGCAGAAGAATCTTGATAGAAAGAGTCATCTTATAGCTCTCGCCTATCCAGAAAGTGCATGACATGCCTCATTCCCGCCGCGCCACCCGGTCCATCGCCCGTTTCGCCCTCGCCGGCACCTCCCTGCTCGCTTTGTCGCTAACGGCTTTTGCACAGGATGCTGCGCAATCCACGGCGAATGGCGAGGCGACTGCGCTGGAGGCCTTGAAAGTCACAGGCGGCAGCGGCGGCGTTATCACCGCCGATGGCTATGTCGGCACAAGCAGCGCCACCGGCGCCAAGATCGACACGCCTTTCCTGCAGACCCCGCAGTCGATCTCGTCCGTAACCGGACAGCAGTTGAAGGATCGCAATCCGCAGACGCTTCTCGAAACGCTGGCCTACACGCCGGGATCGCGCGTCGGCGCCTACGGCTTCGATCCGCGCTTCGATTCATTCACCGTGCGCGGTTTCGATGTCACCTATAACGGGATGTTCCGGGACAATCTGCGCCAACCGGGCGCCAGTTCCTCGCTGTTCAAGAATGAGCCGTATGGGCTGGAAGGCGTCTCGATCCTGCGCGGCCCCTCGTCGGCCCTCTATGGCGCGTCCGGCGCGGGTGGCCTCTTCAACCTGATCACCAAGCGCCCGACGGAAGAACCACTGCGCGAGCTTCAGCTGCAATACGGCACCAACAACCGCTATCAGGGCCAGTTTGATTTCTCCGGCCCGATCAACGACACCGATCCGCTCTACTACCGCATGACCGGCCTGCTGCGCAGCGCCGACACCGAGCAGGTCAGCGTTCCCGACGACCGGGCCTATATCGCGCCCGCCTTTACGTGGAAGCCGGATGAAGACACCAAGCTGACCGTCCTTGGCGAATATTCCCGCACCAAGACCGGCGGTTCGGCGGCCTATTACAACGACCCCACCGGCAAGGTCACCGACATTTTCGCGGGCAACCCCGACTTCAACGATTCCGTCCAGACGCAGGCCCGGCTCGGGTACGAATTTGAGCATCGGCTGAACGACGTGTTTACCTTCCGCCAGAACGTGCGTGTCTCGACGTTGAACGTCGACGCCAACTGGGCCTTTGCCTACGCGCCCAACGCTATCGATCCGACGTTGCTGGACAGCAGTGCCGGCACGTTTGATGAGCGGCTCAGCTCCGTGGTCATCGACAATCAGATGGAGGCCAGGTTCGATACCGGTGCGCTCGATCACACACTGCTCGCTGGCGTCGACTACGCGAAATTGCGGTTTAAGTCTCTTGCCGGAACAGGCTTCACCCCGCCGCTCGACACCAACAATCCGACACAAGGCCGCCCGACCGCTCCGATCGATTTCACAACCCGCGTCGAGCAGGACCAGTGGCAGCTGGGCACCTATATCCAGGATCAGATCCGCTACGACGCCTGGACGCTGACGGCCGGCGCCCGGTATGACTGGGTCTCGACCGACACCGATACGACCAACCTTTCGACAAATGCGACCGGCACCGTATCCCAGAAGGACAAGGCATTTTCCGGCCGGATCGGCCTGACCTATGAGACCGATTTCGGTCTTGCGCCCTATATCAGCTATTCCACCGCCTTCTCGCCCAATGCCGGCTGGAACAAGGAAACCGGTCAGCCCTTCAAGCCGACCGAAAGCCAGCAGGAAGAAATCGGCGTCAAATATCTGCTGCCCGGCAGCAATACGATGATCACGGCAGCGCTCTTCAACATCGACCAGAAGAACAGCCTCTATTATGAAGTCGTGAACCTGCCGACAGGTCCGGAAAACATTCAGGTTCAGCGCGGCAAGGTACGTTCGCGCGGTTTCGAACTGGAAGCCAATACCAGCCTCGACAACGGACTGTCGCTGATTGCCTCCTATACCTATACCGACATCAAGATCACCGAGGGGCCGGCTGATACCGTTGGCAATTATGTATCCTCCGTGCCGCGCCACATGGCGTCCATCTGGGCGGACTACACATTGCCGGAGGACGGTCCGGCGGCCGGCCTCGGCTTCGGTGCCGGTGCCCGCTTCCTGGGATCCAGCTTCGGCAACGACCAGAACACGACGTGCAACGACGCGCGCGTCCTCTTCGATGCGGCCGCCCACTATGATTTCGCGGCCATCGACAAGAAATACGAAGGCCTGCGCCTGCAGGTCAACGCCACCAATGTTTTCGACCGGCGCGACACGGTTTGCTCGGCGGGCTTCTGCTACCGCGACCAAGGCCGCGCCGTCATCGGCTCGCTGAAATACAGCTGGTGATCCATTGAGCCCTTCCGCCAAACACGACACAAACACCGCCTTCAGGCTCGCCGGCCTGAAGGCGGTGTTTGCCGGTGAACATGCCTGGTGCGGCGAGAAGATGATGCTGTCATCGGAGCTGGACGGCGGTATTCCGCTGTCTGAATTTTTCGGCGCCGGCGGCTTTTCCACAGCGCTTGATACCTATGCGGGCGCCCATGGCGGCAGCGACCGGCGCGCGGTCGCCTCGATGTGGTCGCTCTATTATTTCTCGATGCTGACAATCCCCTATATCGTCGCGCGCAGGGCCGACCATGTTCTGCCGGTCGTTCCCGCAGAGATGACCATCGCGCTTGCCGAAGACGGCCTGCCGCGCGCGCTCGGCCTTGCCCGCGAAGGCGATTGGAGCGAAGGCAGGGATGCAGACCTTCTTTCCTTCGTAATGCCTCTGGTCAGCCAGCATCTGTCCGGGATCATCGCGCAACTGAAGGCACTGGGCGGTATCGCGCCAAAACTCGCCTGGAACAATGCGGCCGTCTATATCGACTATGCTTTCAATGCGACCGAACGCGAACACCCGGCCGACGGCGACGCCTGGGCGTCGCGGCCGCTGTTTTCGCAGCCGCATCTGCCGGATGGTTCGGCCAACCCGTTCCTCGGCTGTCTGCGCCATGAAATCGACGGGGAAGAAACCGTCTGCCGCCGCAAGGTCTGTTGCCTGCGTTATCTTTTGCCGGGTATTCCGAGCTGTGGCGAACTCTGCGCCTTGCCTGCCCAAAGAAAGCAATGCCAAGGAAAGCAATGATGGTGAAACGCCTCCTTCTCTTGACCTTCGGCCTGTTTCTGGCCTGTGCGGCCGTGCCGAATGCGCAGGAGCGCTGGCCGCTGACGCTGACCGACGGGATTGGCCGCCAAGTGACGATCAAGGCCAAGCCACAGGCAATTTTGCTCGGCAGCGGCTTCAATCTGGTGGCTCTGTCGCTGATCCACCCCGATCCCGTCAGCCTGCTGGCCGGCTGGTCCGGCGACATGAAGGGCGACAACCCGGAAATCTACAAGGATTTCGTCGAAAAGTTTCCGGCCCTTGTCGGCGTCCCGATCATCGGTGATGGGACCGGTGACGGCCTCTCCTTCGAGACCATCCTGTCGCTGAAGGCCGACCTTGCGATCATGGCAAACTGGCAGGCCGACACCGAGCTTGGCAAACGGGCTATCGACTACCTCGAAAGCACAGGCGTGCCGGTCTTCGTCGTCGATTTCAACAGCGATCCCTTGAAGAACACCCCCGGCAACATGCGGCTGCTCGGCAAGGTTCTCGAGCGCGAAGAGCAGGCAAATGCTTTCGCCGATTTCTACGAGGAACGCCTGAAGCGCATCACCGATCGCGTTGCCGCCAATCCGGAGCCTGGACCGACCGTGCTGATGGATGCCTTTCCCAACCCGGATCGTTGCTGTTATGCCTATGGCACGGGTGGCCTTGGCGAATTCATCGGCATAACCGGTAGCCGCAACATCGCGGATAAGAACCTGCCGCGCCAGGGTGGCATCGTCAGCAGCGAATACCTGATCGAGGCCGATCCGGACGTCTATATCGCCACCGCCTCACCCAGTGGTACCTACAGCGTGTTTTCCGTCGGCCCCGGCGTTTCCGCCGACGAGGCCCGCAAGACACTGGGCGAAGCCGTGAAAAATCCGGTTCTGGCCAACCTCTCGGGCGTCCAGCAAGGCCGGGTGCATGGTTTGTGGAATTTCTTCAACGCGGTACCGCTCAACATCCTGGCGGCAGAAGCGTTTGCCCATTGGCTGAGGCCGGAGATGTTCGCTGACACCGATCCGGATCAGAGCCTGAAGGAAATCAATGCGCGCTTTGCCGCCGTTCCGTTCCGGGGCTCCTACTGGATCAGCCTGAAATAGAAACTGGCCGGAGGCTGGGCTCCGGCCAATGGGAGGCAACCCTGTCAGGCTGCCTTTTTCATCGCTGTTGCATTGACCGACGCTTCGGCCAATGCCGTCAGCGCGTGGTCGGTCGCACCTTCCTGCTGCAGGGTCTCGTCAAGCAGCTTGACGGCATCCTTGAGGCCGAGCATGCCGGCCCATGTCTTCAGGGTACCGTATCGGGCCATCTCATAGTGTTCGACAGCCTGAGCCGTGGCAAGCAGCCCGGCATCGAGCGCTGGCGAACCCTTGAATTCGTCGAGAATTTCCTCGCCTTCCTCAATGATACCGTCGATCGCCGGGCAGGTCTTGCCGACAGCGCGCTTGCCGAAGATTTCAAACACCTGCTGCAGGCGCTCGATCTGGCCTTCGGTTTCATCACGGTGCTTTTCAAACGCCGCCTTCAGCTTGGGGCTCTGCGCGCCTTTGGCCATTTTCGGCAGGGTTTTCAGGATCTTGCGCTCGGCGTAGTAGACATCCTTGAGCATGTCGTGAAACAGATCTTCCAGGGCTTTTTCTGCCATTGGTTTCTTCCTTTTCCGCAATTGAACATGTCGGGGGCGACGAGCAGGTAACGGGGTGACCCGCTGCTTTGTTCCGCCGCCCGCCGCAATCGCTGGATCGCACCACCGCCCGCTTCCATCCGGGCATGGCCCCGCCTATATAGAAAGCCGGAGGGCTTTGATGATTTGGATATTTCCTGCTGTTGCCGGCCTGTTGATCGTGTATTTCGCCATGCGCTCGTCGCGCTTCCGGCACTTTGCCGAACCGGTGCTCAGCATACTCGTGGCCTTGGGGCTTGTGTCAGCTTTCGTGGTCTGGATGAGAGAGGGCGGAGCGCAAAGCAACGACACCGAGCCACCACCCTTCACCCAGAGCCGTCCGGTCATCCTGCCGGAGGAGATTGCGCTGGAAGGCCTGCAATTCACCCGCAACCGCCCGGACACCAGCTACCGGGTCACCGGCACGGTCGTGAACAAGAGCGCCGCCAATCTGACCAACTTCAATCTGACGGTGACGCTTGAAGATTGCCCGAACGATGTCTGCAAGGCCATCGGCGAGGACACGGCCCTGATCCTCGCCCGTGTTCCGGCCGGCAGGGAGCAGTCGTTCGAAACCTTCTTCACCTTCCCGGACCGCTTCGGCATCGAACCCTCAGCGCCGAAATGGACGACGCAGGTTTCCAACATCCGCGGCGTCGCGGCGCAGTAGCGCCGTCTCGACATCAGGCCCGGCTGATCTCGTCGAGATACCAGTTGATATAACGCAACTCGTTCTGCTCCATCGGCGCAATCGGACCCGGCACGAAATAGTGCGAGCGGACGCCGCGCGAGGTGTGCTCGATGATCGATTTGTCCTCGTCGGTCGTGACTGTCCAGAGCCATTTCAGCTTTTCGAGGTCGTAGTCGACGCCCTCTTGCGCCTCGCCATTGACCAGCCAGATCAGCTCCATCTCGCAGGCTTCCGGCCCCTTCGGAATGAAACGGTAGATCATGCCGTGATCGGGATAGCAGACGAGGAAGGACGTGCCCCCAAGATGGACGGAGGTGACGCCGCCGTCGAACTCGGTGAAGCGGCCCATCAGGGGTGCGATCGGCGACCCGTCCTGGCTGCCGGTCTTGACGCCGTCATAGAGCGCATAGCGGAAGGCATGGATGGTCTCCTTGCCGTTTTCCGACGTCTGCCAGTGATCGCCGGAACCGACCTGAATGCCGAGAGCGCAGGTGCGCTCCTCCATCGCCGCGTTCAGCGCCTCGATCATGTGCAGCGGCTGTTCCAGCGCATGGGTCTGCGAATATTCCGGATGCGCCGGACCGCAGTGATAGCACTCCACATAGTTCTCCACCGCCAGCTTCCAGTTCGCATCCACCGGATAGCTCTGCCGGTGGGCGACCTTTGCCTGTCCCCAGCCATATTGGCCGCAGGTGGCATGCAACAGGTTTTCGACCTCGGTGAAATCCAGCGGATTGTCGGCGAAGGAAATGAAGACCAGCCCCTCGACGACACGGACATGCAGCTTTTTCAGCCCATGGTCTTCCCGCTTGAAATCCTTCGGCATCAGCCGGGCAGCCTTCAGCGCACCGTCGTTGCCATAGGTCCAGGCATGATAGGGACAGACGAAGACGCGGGCATTGCCCTTGTCCTTGGTGCAAACCTCCGCCCCCCGATGGCGGCAGACATTGAGGATGGCATGAATGGTCCCATCCGCATGCCGCGTCAGGATCACCTGCTCGGAAGCCATACGAAACACTTCGAAATCGTTCGGCTTGGGAATGACGCTTTCATGCGCCACGCAATGCCAGTGGCGGCGGAAGACACGCTCCAGATCGCGCTCGTAAATATCCATGTCCCGGTAGAATGGCCGGGCGAGGCCGTGGCCGGGCTTGTGGGCGGCAACGAGCTGGTCGATGCGGTCGAGCGATGGTGCCGCTGTGGTCTTGGTGTCAGGTGTGAGCATGGGAATTCCTCCAGGCTGAAGAGCGCGTGGCGTACCCCCCTCTGTCACTCCGTGACATCTCCCCCTCAAGGGGGGAGATCGGGCGATCGCGGATAATTCTTTGTCCAACAAAAATGAACTGAACGGGGGTGGAGTGAAGAAAAGTGAGGTGCACCGCAGCGGATGCGGCCAATCTCCCCCCTTGAGGGGGAGATGTCACGGAGTGACAGAGGGGGGTGGCCCCGGCAGACGCTGTCGTGTCCAGCTTCATGCCCGCACCCGCTCCGACTTCGGATCATACATCGGCGCCAGCGACGCCTCTGCCTTCATCCGTGTCCCGGCAATCTCGATCTCATAGCGTGAGCCCAGCACATCCGCCTCGCTCTCGCCCTTGCAGGGCACGTAGCCGAGGCCGATGGCGCCGCCGAGATGGTGGCCGTAATTACCCGAGGTGATCGTGCCGACAATCCGGCCGTCGCGGACAACCGCCTCGTTGTGGAACAAAAGCGGCTCCGGATCGGTCAGCCGGAACTGCACCAGCCGGCGCGACAGCCCTTTGTCCTGCTTTCTCAACACCGCATCCCGGCCGATGAAATCGCCCTTCCCCGGCTTCACTGCGAAACCAAGCCCGGCTTCCAGCACATGATCCTCATCGGTGATGTCATGGCCGAAATGGCGGAAGGCCTTTTCGATGCGGCAGCTGTCGAGCGTATGGATGCCGCAAAGCTTCAGGCCGATATCCGCCCCCGCCGCTTCCAATGTCTCGAACACATGCGCCGTCTGGTCGGTCGAGACGTACAGTTCCCAGCCGAGTTCGCCGACATAAGTGACCCGGTGGGCGCGGGCGAGGCCCATGCCGACTTCGATCTCGCGGGCGGACCCGAACGGATGGGCGGCATTGGAAAAGTCGTTGGGACTGACCTTCCGCATCAGGTCGCGCGCCTTCGGTCCCATGACACAGAGTACGGACTCCGCGGCGGTCACATCGGTGATGACGACGAATTCATCGGCCAGGTGCTTGCGCAGCCAGGCAAGATCGCGCTGCAGCGTGGCGCCCGGGACGACCAGCAGGAAGGCGGTTTCCGAAAGCCGCGTCACCGTCAGGTCGCTTTCGATGCCGCCACGGGCATTGAGCATCTGGGTATAGACGATGCGGTTCGTGGCAACATCCAGCTGGTTGGCACAGAGCTTTTGCAAAAAGGCCAGTGCATCGCGGCCTTCGACGCGGATCTTGCCGAACGACGTCATGTCGATCAGGCCGACGCCGCTGCGGATCGCCAGATGTTCGTCACGCTGGTTGTCGAACCAGTTCTGCCGCTTCCAGCTGTATTTGTATTCCCGTTCCTGCCCTTCTCTTGCAAACCAGTTGGCTCGCTCCCAGCCCGCCACTTCGCCGAACACGGCGCCGCGCGCCTTCAGATGCTCGTGCAAGGGTGTGCGCCGTACCCCACGCGCCGTCGCCATCTGGCGATAGGGGAAATGGTCGGCATAGAGCAGGCCGAGCGTCTCGGTGACCCGTTCCTTGAGATAGGTGCGGTTCTTCTGGAACGGCTGCGCCCGGCGGATATCGACCTCCCAGAGATCGAATGGCGGCTCGCCGTCGTTCATCCACTGCGCCAGCGCCATGCCGGCGCCACCGGAGGAGACGATACCGATCGAGTTATAACCGGCCGCGACCCAATAACCCTTCAGCTCCGGCGCCTCGCCCAGATAGTAGCGGTCATCGGGCGTAAAACTTTCCGGGCCGTTGAAGAACGTATGAATCCCGGCCGTTTCCAGCATCGGCATCCGGTTGACCGCCTTTTCGAGGATCGGCGCGAAATGATCGAAATCTTCCGGCAGCTGGTCGAAGCAGAAATCCTCGCGGATCCCGTCCATGCCCCAGGGCTTGGCCTTCAGCTCGAAGGCGCCGACCAGCATCTTGCCGGCATCCTCCTTGTAATAGGTGCACTCGTCGGGGACGCGCAGCACTGGCAGGCGCTGTAGCCCGGCCACCGGCTCGGTGACGATATAGAAATGCTCGCAGGCGTGCAGCGGCACGGTGACGCCGGACATGTTGGCAAGCTCCCTGCCCCACATGCCGGCGGCGTTGACGACATTCTCGGTCTCGATGGTGAACGTCTCGCCGTTCTGCTCGCAGGTGACGCCGGATACCCGGCCGTCTTTCTTGTGAACCGCCGTCACCTTGACGCCTTCAAGGATGGTCGCCCCGTTCTGCCGCGCGCCCTTGGCCAGCGCCATGGCAATGTTGGCCGGATCGCACTGGCCGTCGAGCGGCAAGTGAACGGCGGCGGTAACATCTGAAATATTCAGATGCGGATACATCGCCTTGACCTCATCGGGCGAAATTTCCCGCACATCGACATCGAAGGCCCGGGCAAGCGAGGCCTGCCGATAGATTTCCTGTTTTCGTTCCTCGGTCAGCGCAACGGTGATCGAGCCGCATTGGCGCATGCCCGTGCCGATACCAGTCTCGGCCTCGAGCTTGGTGTAGAGATCGGCCGAATATTTGGCGAGCCGGGTCATGTTCTGCGAGGCGCGCAGCTGGCCGATCAGCCCGGCCGCATGCCAGGTGGTGCCGGAGGTCAGCTGTTTTCGTTCCAGAAGCACGACATCGGTCCAGCCGAGTTTCGCCAGATGATAGGCGACCGAACAACCGGACACGCCGCCGCCGATAATAACCGCGCGGGCCTTTTTAGGGATAGCCTTGCTCATGCGCGCAGTCTTTCATTCTTGGGATCAAACAGCGGCTCGTCGGCCTGCACGATTGCCTTGAAGCGGTCGCCGTAGATTTCAACCTCTATCTCGGTACCGGGCTCAGCCAGATCGGCGCGCAGCATGCCGAGCGCCACCGATTTACCGATACGGTAGCCCCAGTTTCCGGACGTCGTTTCGCCAACAACCTTGCCGCCATGCCAGAGCGTCGACATGTAGGGCGCATCGCAGTCTCCGGCGTCCACCACCAGCGTCACGAAACGCTTGGTCACGCCCTGCTGCTTCTCGCGCTCCAGCGCCGCCTTGCCCTTGAAGTCAGGCTTGCCCCAATCGACAAAGCGCTCAAGCCCGCCCTGAAGAATGGTATAGTCGGTCGAGAGATCACCCTTCCAGGCGCGATAACCCTTTTCGATCCGAAGCGAATCCAAAGCCTCCATGCCAAAGGGTTTGAGCCCATGCTTTTGCCCGGCGGCCCAGACGGCATCAAAGATCGCAGCGGTATCATCGATCTTGGTGTGGATTTCCCAGCCGAGTTCACCGGCAAAGGAGACGCGCACCAGCTGGCACCACAGCCCGGCGATCTGCACCGGCTGATGCGTCAGCCAGCCCTTGGAAAGATCGGCGTCGGAAACCTCTGCGAGAATATCGCGCGACTTCGGGCCGGAGAGTATCTGGCAGGTGAAGCTTTCGGTCACGTCATCCAGCGTGAAGGCTGCGTCCTTGGGCAGGTGTTTCTGCAGCCATTCGAAATCGTGCCACTGCGCGGTCGCCGCCGTGATCAGGAAGAAGAAATCCTCCTCCAGCGCCATGACCGACATCTCGGTGACGATCCGGCCCTTGCCGTCAGAGAAATAGGCAAGACCGATGCGGCCGGGCTTCGGCACCTTGCCGGTGGTCAACCCAAGCAGCCAGTCGCGCGCGCCGTCGCCTTTCAGCCGGTAACGGGAAAAACCCGGAAGATCGAGAATTCCGGCGGCATCGCGCACCGCAAGACATTCCTCCTCGATGCGCTTCTGCCAAGGCCCTGCACGGTTCCAGGTCTGTGTCGCCTCTTCCGAAAGGTCGTCTCCCGGCTTGGCATACCAGTTGGCGCGCTCCCAGCCATTGTAAGGTTTGAACTGCGCCCCGAGTGCGGCGATCCGGTCATGGATCGGCGACAGCTTCTTGTTGCGGCCGGCAGGCCAGGCGTGTTTCGGAAAGTGCATGGCATATTCATGGCCATAGATTTCCATGCCCTTGGCGATGCAGTAGTCTTGGGTCGTAAAGCTGGTGAAACGGCGCGGATCGCAGGACCACATGTCCCACTCCGTCTGCCCTTCGGTTACCCATTCGGCCAGCACCTTGCCGGCCCCGCCCGCCTGGCAGATGCCGAAGGTGAAGACGCAAGCCTCGAAGGCATTCGGCACGCCCGGCATCGGGCCGATCAGCGGGTTACCATCCGGCGCGTAAGGAATCGGCCCGTTGATCATCCTCGACAAGCCGGCCGTGCCGAGAATCGGCACCCGCTCGACGGCATCGTTCAGATACCATTCCAGCCGCTCCAGATCGTCGGGGAAAAGCTGGAACGAAAAATCCTCCGGCATCGGATCGTCGGGCGTGATCCAGTGCGCCTTGCAGTTCTTCTCGTAGGGACCGAGGTTCATCCCGGTCTTTTCCTGCCGCAGGTAGTAGGAGCTATCGACGTCGCGCAACAGCGGCAGCTTGTGGCCAGCCTCCTTCGACCACGCGGCCAGTTCCGGAATTTCCTCAAACAGCATGTATTGATGACTCATCACCATCATCGGCACATCGCGGCCGAACCATTTGCCGACCTCACGGGCATAATAGCCGGCGGCGTTGACCACATATTCGCAGCGGATATCGCCCTGCGGCGTAGAAATGATCCACTCGTCGTTTTCCCGGCGCGCACCGGTGGCGGGACAGAAACGGAAGATTTTCGCGCCCATGTCGCGGGCGCCCTTCGCTAAGGCCTGCGTCAGCTGGGCCGGATCGATATCGCCGTCATAGGGATCGTAGAGCGCGCCGGTCAGGTCATGCGTTTCGAGGAACGGATATTTCGACTTGATCTGATCGGGTGACAGGATGTCGAGTTCCATGCCCTGATAGCGGCCCATGCCGACAACGCGCTTGAACTCCTGCAACCGCTCCTTCGAATGACCGAGCCGGATCGAGCCGGTGACGTGGTAGTTCATCGGATAATCGACGAGATCGCCAAGCTCGCGGTAGAGTGACGCCGAATAGCGCTGCATGTTCATGATCGACCAGGACGACGAGAATGTCGGCACATTGCCCGCCGCATGCCAGGTCGAGCCCGCCGTCAATTCGTTCTTTTCCAGAAGCACGCAGTCCGTCCATCCGGCCTTGGCCAGGTGGTAGAGCGCCGAGGCTCCGACCGCACCTCCCCCGATGATGACGACGCGTGCATGAGACGGCAAATTCGACATGTCTGTTCCCTTGTTTGGGATCAGTTTTCGCAACGAAGCAGTCCTGTATCAAGCGGTCAGAATTCGCTTTATTGATCGAGGAATTCGATTAGATTGCGTTGATTGGTGGAATAAAGGCTGCCCCTCATCCGCCCTTCGGGCACCTTCTCCCCGTTAGACGGGGAGAAGGACAGGCGGCAATCTCCGTCGTCCCCTCTCCCCGTTTACGGGGAGAGGGCTAGGGTGAGGGGCAATCTTGAAAGGCGCTGGGAAAAATCCATGCAGATCGACCTCATCGAAACCTTCCTCGACCTGATGGAAACCCGCAGCTTCAATCGCACGGCCGAGCGGCTCAACATCACGCAATCGACCGTCTCGCACCGCGTCAAGGCGCTGGAGGCGCAATTCGACCGTAAGCTCTTTACCCGCAACAAGGGCGGTACGGCGCCGACGGCGTCCGGTCTGCGCTTCCTCGATCATGCCAAGGCATTGCAACACCAATGGCATGAGGCAACGCGGGCGGTGGAAAATGCAGGCACCTATGAGCGCTCCATGCGGCTCGGCATCCAGCATGATCTTGCCGAAGCGTTTTCCGGACGATGGCTATCGGCCGTTCGCGCCGAACTGCCGACGACCTCGATCTATATGGAAGCCGATTACTCCAACCAGATGAACCGCGATCTCGCCGCCGGTGATCTCGATCTCGCCATCCTCTACACGCCGCACTATCTGCCCGATCTCCACTACGAGCGGATCGGTGAAATGACCTACACGCTGGTCGGCACGACGGCCCGAACGGTCGGCGAACTCTTGCCGGAAACATACATTCAGGCCGTCTATTCGCCGGCATTCGACCGCGCGCACAGGCTCGCCCTGCCGCAGCTTTCGTCGGCGCCGCTGGCCTCGGGGCAGAACATCGCCATTACAGGCCTCCTGAAAACGCTGGGAGGCGCCGCCTATGTGACAAGCAGAACGGCCTTGCGGCTCGAAGGCGAAGGCGCCGCCTTCCCCATCGCAGACGCGCCCGTCATACCGCAGTCGGTCTACGCCGCCACCAGCATCCGCACGCGCCATGCCCACCAGCATCAACGGATTATTGGTGCGATGGCGGCACTGCTGGCGGGTTGAACCGTCCGTTACGATCGGGCGGCGATCGTTTTTCCACGCCCGAGAACCAGTCCGGCGGCAACAAGAACCGCGACCGGAAAACCGCTCGGCAGCATCAACGCCGTCGATAGTGCCGTCCAGCCAAGCAGCGCCCAGCCGACGAAGGCCGGAGGCACGATGCCGCGCCCGTCGAGCCAGAGCAGAAGAAAGCCAAGAACGATCGCCGGAATGGCGAAGCTGCCGATCGTCGACCAGAAGGCAAAGCCGCTGAGCACAAGTTCCGGCCGCTGCCCTGCGGCGGCGCCCCAGTGCTCGAACGTCCACAAGTTCAAACTCAGCCAGCCGGAAACCTCGACAATCGCGTCGGCGCCAAGCACCAGCATGTGAATGATTCCGATGGCGATCAGCCCGTATACGCTTGCTCTGTACATCCCAAACTCCCAATCTCGACATGACCATACACTCCTGTATGTAGCAGCTTGGATTTACAGTCTCAATACACAACTGTATGGTCAGAACTGACAGAGATCCGGAGAACGGGATGACAAGATCACAAGCGCCTCTTCTCACGCGCAGGGACTGGGTGCTCGCCGGACTGGTGGCGCTGGCGGAAGGCGGTGTCGAAGCCGTCAAGGTGGATCGTCTGGCAAAGGTGCTCGATGTCACGCGCGGCTCATTCTACTGGCACTTCGCCGACCGTGCAGATCTGCTCGAAAGCCTGCTCGATCTGTGGGAAAGTGAGCTCACACAACAGATTATCGTCAACGCCGCCGCCTTGCCGGCGCCGCGCGAACGGCTTCTCGCTGTCGCGCGCGAATCGCTCGACAGGATGGCCCACGGCGTGGATGTGGCGCGCGCCGAAGGAGCGCTGCGATTCTGGGCATCCCATGACGCGGCGGCAGGAAACCGCATGCGCAAGGTCGATGCGGCCCGTGTCACCTACCTCGCAGCCGAACTTGAAAAATCCGGCATAGCGCCCGGGACCTGCACGGCGCTGGCAAAAGGTCTGTACCTTGCCCTGCTCGGGCTTTACGCCGCCCGCGCCTACAATCCGGCGCTTGCCGACGACGACGCCTTCATGCAGATGGTTGCGATTGTCCTCGAAACGGCCGAACCCGTCAAAGCCGCCTATCCTTGATCGTTCCGGTTCCGAGGCTGGTCGCTCTCAATTCTGCGCCGCCAACGCCATCTCCTGCGCCGCAATCAGCCGCGCCAGCATGTCGTCTGCCGGTATCGGATAGGCGATGGCATAGCCCTGCAGGATATCACACCCGAGGCGGGTCAAAAGCTTGGCGTGTTCCAGCGTCTCGACGCCTTCGGCAATGACCTCGATGTTCAAAGCCTTTGCGATCTCGACAATCGAGCGCAAAAGGCGCTTCTGTTCCCGTGACGTCGTGGTCGGCAGCACCAGTTGCCGGTCAATCTTCATCCGCCGCGGTTTCAGCTTCACCAACCCGATGATCGATGCGTGACCAGAGCCGAAATCATCGATTTCGATGTCGATGCCCAGGGCCTTCAAACCGGCGACGTTGGATAGAACATTGTCCTCGCTATCATCGAGAAAAATGGTTTCCAACAGTTCAAATGACAGCATATCCGGCTGAATATCCAACTGCTTGAGTTCATCGATCAAAAGCGGGGCGGACAGGCGGGCCGCCGATACGTTCACCGCGATACGGGGAACATGCACACCCTGCCGCAACCACGTCTGGCGATCTTTCAGCGCTGCCTTCAAAATCGCTGCGTCGAGATCGTCGAGCCGCCCGAGACTGCCCGCAACCTTGATGAATTCGCCCGGCAGAAGCAAACCGCGCTTGGGATGACGCCAGCGTGCCAGAACCTCCATGCCGACGATACGGCGCGTGCGGGCATCGACCTGGGCCTGATAGTAGGGAATGAACTCCCCCTTCTCCAGACCACTGGCAAACTGTTTTCCAACCCGCCGCTCGTTGTTGATTTCCGCCTTCAGTTGCGCCGAGAAGACCTCGACCCGGCCAAGGCCGATCTTTTTTGCACGGTGCAGGGCTATGTCTGAATCCGCCAAAAGGCTGGCGACGTTGCGGCCGCTGGCGGCGGCAACGCCGATCGACGCACCGGTGCGCAACACCTCGTCATGATGCCAGATGGATTGTTTCAACTGCTGCGCCAGTCGCTCCGCACGAATTTTGAGGTCGTCCAACGACGCAAAATTCGTGATCAGAACGGCAAACTCGTCACCGCTGACGCGGGCGATAAAGGAGTTGCTCGGCACCGCCGCAGCGATCCTCTTGGCACAGGATTTCAAGACGTCGTCACCGACCGCATAACCGGCCGTATCGTTCACCTGCTTGAACCGGTCAAGACCGATATGAAGGATCGCCAGCTTTTCAAGTTCGGGGTGCTCAGCAAGCTCCGCCAGGCGCCGGTCGAAGAAGCGGCGGTTGGGAAGACCGGTGAGGTAATCGTGTTCCGCAGCATATTCGATCCGCCGCGTGCTTGTCTCCAGGGCAACAGCCCGTGCCTCCGCAATCGCCTTTTGCTGAAGAAGCTCGCGATTGAGCAGGACATCGGCGGTCACATCCCATTCGGCGCCGATGAACGTCAGATTGCCGTCTTCCTCGAAACAATCGGCGCGCGAGCGCAGATAGCGGATGTCTCCATCCGGCAGAACGATCCGGTATTCCGAGGAATAGGTACTCTTTCGCGCGGTCGCGGCGTCGAAATCCGCCAGCGCCCGGGCACGATCGTCGGGATGAATCGCATTCAGCCACACACCCGCCGCGACACGCCTTTGCGTTCTGCCGGTGCCGTAGAGACGATGCATCTGCAAATCCCAGATGACTTCGTCCGTTTGCGTATCGTGCTCCCACACGCCAATCTGAGAAGCGTCAAGCGCAAGGCCCAGACGGCGAAGAATATTCTGGAATTCCTGTTCGGACCTCGCCGCTTTCATTCGTTTCTCTATGAGAGATTCTTGGCGCTTCGGCGCACCGGCTATATTATATCAGCTTTCCTAAAGAACTGTTTTCCCTAGCGCGAGAAGAGCGTCCGAATACATAAGCAACCATTAAGTGCTATTCAAGGCGGCCAGTTGCATTAGTAAATGTTCACGCAGAACTCAGAGAAAACAGGATCAGCGCGCCTGACCTGATCATCGACTTCAGGGCAAATACCGTTCTGATTTTCCGTGGAGACATCAAAAAACCTGCCGCTATGCGTTCCGTATCGGTCACAGGTGAAGCAATCAGCCATGCCGCAGGCAAGCAGCAAACACACAAACCCGGCCTGACATGGCCGCCCGCTTAGAGCGTTTGATGTTTTGACGAAAGCTTATCGCATTTCGGCATTTAATCTGAGCATCAGCTGCCGCCGAAATCGACGCTTTTCCTGCAATGCGTGATCCATTTCCCAACGAGATGGATGACGTGTTTGCCACGCCGGCAAATACACCGGCGCGCAGGTCTCACAATCCGTTCGAGGCAAAGCCCGGTGATCGCCGAAGCTAAGCCATTCCCGCAGACATCATTGGTTCGGGGGCATGAACAACCGGCAATCCCGATGCTCTCACGGCATTACGCCGCGAGATGCTCGAACAGCCGGGCCACGGCCTCCGCACCCGGATCGACATGGCCTTCCAGCTGCCGGGCGCTGATATAGGCGGCGCGGCCGGCCTTGGCCTTGAGCAGTGTTGCCGTCAGGTTTGCTCCTGCCCGCGCAGCGACGGCGGCCGAATGAACCCCGTCACTCAGCGCGTCGAGTGCTGGCGACAGCGCGTCCACCATGGTTCGGTCCCCCAGGCGGGCGCCGCCGATTTCCTGCATCCGGGCAAGTCCTGCCTTCAGAGCATCGCGCATGGGAAGACCGCTCGAGGCGGCATCGCCGGCAGCGGCAAAGAAGATCGCCAGAAGCACGCCGGACGATCCGCCCATTGTCTGGCTGAGTTCCTGGCCGATCGCCCGATAGAGTTGGGTGTGGTCCGAAAGCGGCAGCCGGTCGATCGCATTGATCAGGGCGCGGGCGGCGCCGGCCAGCGTCGAACCGGTATCGCCGTCGCCTGACTTGGCATCCAGCGCATTGAGATCCTGCTCGGCGGAGATCAGCACCCGGCAGCAATTGATGATGAACTCGCGGGTTTCCCGGTGATTGGACGACAAAGGCGCAATCGGCGTCAAACCATCGGGCAGCATGCTGACGACAACCGGTTTGACCACCGACAGCCCCGGCCAGGCTGCCATGCGAACCGGCGTGCCGAGCGCGGTCAGGTCGGCTTCGTCGGCGGGATAAACGGACACGGAAAAACCGCGCATGTCGAGGGATGTCATCATCGGCGCCGGGCCGACCACATGCGAAATCCGCGCGCCGATCGACGACGCGAGGAGTTCGTGCGCCAGCACCGACATTTCAAGCGACGAGGTGCCGCCGAGATTGTTGATCAGCGCCACATGCGGCCGGTCGTCCATGGCCGCGGCCAACTTGTCTGCAACCGCTTCCATCGCCGTTCTGGCATCGATGAATTCGACCTGTTCAACACCCGCCTCCCCGTGGATGCCGAGCCCCAGTTCGGCCATGCCCGCAGGAATGCGGTCCTCTTTCGGGGAGCCGGGAACCGTGCATGTATCGAGCGACATGCCGATGCTCTTTGATCCGGCCGATACACGCCGGGCGGCGGCCGTCACTGTTTCAAGATCGGCCCCGGACTCTGCCAGCGCTCCGGCAATCTTATGGACGAAGAGGGTGCCCGCAACGCCGCGCGCCTGTGGCAGTTCAGGCAGTGCGACGTCGTCGCCAACGATGACCATGTTGACGGTGAGGCCAAACGCACGCGCGCGCTCCGCCGCGAGGCCGAAGTTGAGCCGGTCGCCGGTATAGTTCTTGACGATCAACAGGCATCCGGCCGGGCCGGTGACAGCAAGAATCCCGGCCAGCACCGCATCGACACTCGGCGAAGCAAAGACATCGCCGCAGACGGCCGCAGTCAGCATGCCAGGTCCGACGAAGCCGGCGTGCGCCGGCTCATGCCCTGCCCCGCCGCCCGAGACCAGCGCCACCTTGGACTTGTCCCAATCATTGCGCAGAACCACGCGGATATGCGGGTAGCCATCGAGCCGCGCCAGCGATCCGCCGCTTGTGGCGAGCAAGCCGTCGATCGCCTCGGTAACGACGTCTTCCCTCTTGTTGATGAACTGTGCCATGTGTTTTTCCTTTAACCTAAGCGCATGCCGGCCGCGTCGAAGTACAGCGGCTTGTCAGGCTGAATTTTGACGGTGTCTCCGCTTTTCAGCCTGGTATGGGCGTCGGTGACGGTGATGAGATCGTTTTTCTTGAAGGACAGGTGAAGGCGTGTCTGGTCGCCAAGATGCTCGACGCGCCTGACCAGCGCCTCCTGGCCGTCGCCCTGAGCAATGTGCTCCGGCCGCAAGCCGATATGCACGGCCCCGGCGGGTGCGCCTGGAAACACGTCCGCAGGGACGACGTTGATGCGGGGCTGGCCAAGCCGGCTCGCGGCATAGAGGCTGACCGGGCGCTCATAAACCTCGCGCGGCGACCCAAACTGCACCAGCCTGCCCTCGTGAAGCACGCCAATATGGGTTGCCATGGTCATTGCCTCGATCTGATCGTGGGTAACATACAGCAGGGTTGCGCCGGAATGGGCCTGGATGTTCTTCAGTTCGATGCGCAGATCGGCCCTGAGCTTGGCATCGAGCGAACTCAACGGTTCGTCCATCAGGTAGATCTGCGGTGTGCGCACCAGCGCCCGGCCGATCGATACGCGCTGCATCTCGCCGCCGGACAACGCTGTCGCCTTGTTGTCGAGCTTGTGGGAGATCTGCAGGACCTCGGCGACGGCATTGACCTTCCGGTCTATCGCTTCCCGCGGCGTCTTCAGCAGGGGCGATTTCAACGGAAACTCAAGGTTCTGCCGCACGGTCAGATGCGGATAGAGCGAATATTGCTGAAACACCATGGCGACATTTCTCTGCGCCGGCGTATGTCCCTCGACGGACCGCCCGCCGAAATAGATGTTGCCGCTGTCGGGACGATCAAGGCCGGAGACCATCCGCAATGTCGTGGTTTTTCCAGCACCCGTCGGCCCCAGCAGAACGACGAAGGAACCGTCCGGTATCGTCAGAGACACGTTGTCCAGCGCGGCGTGATTGCCAAATTTCTTCGTCACGTTTTCAAGAACGACGTCAGTCATGGCGCAATACTCCCTCATTGGCTTCCGACAACAGCGCCCGCCCTTTCACGCCGTCAAAGATCGTCAGGGTGCTGGTATCGAACGCGAGACCGATGGTCTCGCCGTATCTCACAGCCTGCCTTGACGACGCCCGCGCCTTAACCTCGCCATTCGGTGTCGCCAGCGTAATGATCTGTGTGGTGCCCAGATATTCCGTGGCCAGCACTCTGCCCCGGTACTCCGACGCATCGGAGAACTGGATGTGTTCAGGCCTGACGCCCATGGTCAGCCGGCCCTTGGCTCCCTGCCGGGATGAGGGAACATTCACTGTCGTTCCCGAAAGCTCGATGGCAGTGCCGCCGGTATCGATCATGCCGTCAAAATCGAAGAAGTTCATGGCCGGGGAACCGATAAACTTGGCGACGAATTTGGTGGCCGGCCAGTCGTAGATTTCCTGCGGCTTACCGAACTGCTCGACGACACCGTGGTTCATCACCACGATCTTGTCGCCCATTTGCATGGCTTCCAGCTGGTCGTGGGTAACGTAGACAGTGGTTGCGCCGATACGGTCATGAAGCGCACGCAGTTCTTCCGCCATATGTTCGCGAAATTCCGCATCGAGCGCGCCAAGGGGCTCGTCCATGAAGAATGCCTTCGGACGGCGGACGATGGCGCGGCCGAGCGCGACACGCTGGCGGTCGCCACCCGACAGTCCGCCGACCGGGCGATCAAGGATTGTCTCGATCTTGAGGATGCGGGCCACATCTTCCACCCGTGCCTTGACCTCGGCTCGAGGCATCCCCTGGCTCAGCAGCGGATAGGAAATATTCTTGCGCACATTCATGTGCGGGTAGAGTGCGAACATCTGGAAGACGAAGGCGATGTCGCGCTGGCTTGCCGGCTTCATGCCGACTTCCTCGCCATCGATGTAGATTTCGCCGCTGGTCGGCAGCTCCAGGCCGGCCATCATCCGCAACGTCGTCGTCTTGCCGCAGCCAGACGGTCCGAGCAGCATGAAGAATTCGCCGTCCTCCACTGTGAACGAGGAAGACTGGACGGCAGTGAAGGATCCGAACTCCTTGCGCACATTCTGAATTCTGATTTGTGCCATGGGTTACTCCGGAAAATGACTGACGATGATGAACATCACGGTGCCCACCAGGGTCACGATGAACGAGTAGGAAAACATCGACAGTGCGAAGGGCTGCATCAGCATGAAGACCCCGAGCGCGATGAGCACCGATGCAACCAGCTCCCACGCCCCCCGCCGCAATCCGCGCAATCCCTTGATGAATTCGGTCATTTGCGAACAGCTCCGAATGTGATGCCACGTAGCAGGTGCTTGCGAAGGACAATCGTGAAAATCATGACAGGAACGAGGAACAGCGTTGCGCCCGCAGCGACCGCCGGCCAATCCTGGCCGCCGACACCGATGATGGTGGGAATGAAAGGCGGCGCCGTCTGGGCCGTGCCCGAGGTCAAGAGAACGGCAAAGGCATATTCGTTCCAGGCGAAGATCAGGCAGAAGATTGCCGTCGAAGCGATGCCGGTCATGGCCTGTGGAAGGACGACTTTGTAGAAAGCCTGAAAACGGGTGTAGCCATCGATAAGCGCCGCCTCCTCGTATTCGATCGGGATTTCGTCGATGAAGCCCTTCAGCAGCCAGACCGCCAGCGACAGATTGACCGCCGTGTAAAGCAGGATCATGCCGAGATGGGTATCGTTGAGGCCAAGCGACCGGAACATCAGGAAGATCGGGATCGCCACGGCAATCGGCGGCATCATCCGCGTCGACAGGATGAAGAACAAAAGGTCGTCCTTGAGCGGCACCTTGAAGCGCGAGAATGCATAGGCGGCGGCCGTGCCCAGGACGATGCACAACACCGTCGAACCGAAGCCGATGATGATCGAATTCGTGAAGCGTTCGGTAAAGCGCGAGGGACCGGCAATGATGAAGCCATCCTTGCGCACGATGCGGTCGTACCAGGTGGTTGGCTCGCCAAGCGCCTTCACATCCTCCTCCGTTGCCCGCGTGCGGGTGGTGAAGAGGTTCACGTAGCCTTCAAGGGTTGGCGAAAAGAACGTTTTCGGTGGATAGGCAATGGCATCGGACGGTGACTTGAAGCTCGTCCCGATGATCCACAAGAGCGGCAGGATGGTGATCAGGGCGTAGAGGATCACAAGCGTTCCCGCGAACAACTTCTGGCGGCCCGAAGGTTCTGTTACGGAATAGCTGCTCATCTCTGTTTCACCTTGTTGAGGGCCTTGACGTAGATCGAGGCGAGGCCGAAGACCGTCACGAAGAGGATGACGGCATAGGCCGACGCATAGCCCGTGCGCCACTTTTCAAAAGCTTCACGTTTCAGGTTGATGGAGGTCAGCTCGGTGGTTGATCCGGGTCCGCCGCCGGTCAGTTGCACCACAAGATCGAACATCTTGAAGTTTTCGATGCCGCGGAACAGGATTGCCAGCATGAGAAAAGGAAGGACCATCGGGATGGTGATTGTCCAGAACTGCCGCCATTTGCTGGCGCGGTCGCATTCCGCGGCCTCATAAATGCTGCTTGGGATAGAGCGCAGCCCCGCCAGGCAGATCAGCATGACGAATGGCGTCCACATCCAGGTATCGACGATCACGATCGCCCACGGCGCCAGCGGCACGTCGCCGATCATCGAAAAGCCGGATGGATCGGTTCCGGTGAGAAAACCCACCGCGTAGTTGAACAGGCCGATCTGCGGTTGATAGAGAAATGTCCAGAAATTGCCCACGACCGCCGGGCTGAGCATCATCGGCAGCACGATGATCGTCGTCCACATGTCGTTGCCGCGAAATTTCTTGTTGATCAGATAGGCGAGCGAAAAGCCGATCAAAACCTGGAGAACAATCGTCCAGATCAGGAAATGCGCCGTTGCCTGCATCGTCTGCCAGATATCGGCGTCCGTGAGGATGTTGATATAGTTCTTGAGCCCGACGAACGTGACCTCGGCATTCGGCCGGTTGACGCGGAAATTGGTAAAACTCAGCCGGATTGTCCATATCAAAGGAAAGATGTTGACGGCGAGCAGCAGGAAGATCGACGGCGCCACGAAAAGCCAGGCTATGGCTCTATCTGAGAGCCCTTGGATGCGCCTGGCGACGACAGGCGGTGTTGCGCGTGCCGCCCGTTCGATCGATGAATCGAGCATGGTATTCCCCTAAATCGTAAGCAGATTGTTCGCAGGACCGGCCAGCAAGAAAGCCGGTCCTGCACAGACACTTGAAGCCGCAAGGAGGTGTGCGGTCAGCGTCTAGTATTTGCCTTCGTCGTCGAAGATCTCGGTCCAGTCGGCGACCAGGCCATCAAGCGCTTCCTTGGCCGTGCCCTGACCGGCGACGACGTAATTGTGGAAGCGTTTCTGAGAGGCTTGCAGCAGCGAGGCGTAGGCCGGTTCCGCCCAGAAGTCCTTCACGATGGCCATGGAATCCAGGAAGGTCTGCGCGTAAGGCTGGCTCGTGGCGAAGCCGGGGTCCTCGACGACAGCCCGAAGCGCAGAGTACCCGCCCAACTGCCACCACTTGGCCTGAATATCAGGCTGGGCAAACCACTTGATATATTCCAGTGCAGCATCCTGCTTGTCGGATGCCGCGACCACCGAGATGCCCTGACCACCCAGCTGCGCAAACTGCACGCCGTCAGGACCGGCCGGGTTCGGGAAGTAGCCGGATTTGTCGCCGCCGACTTTCGGATCGGCATTGATGCCGGGCCAGGTGAAGGCGAAGTTCATCTGCAGTGCCACCTGGCCGGACTTATAGGCGTCGATGTTTTCGGACATGTAGGCATCGGACGATCCGGGAGGCGTGCAGCAGTCGTAAAGTTCCTTGTAGAATTCCAGACCCTTCACGGACTTTTCGGAGTTGACGTATCCTTCCAGCTCATAGGGCTTGGCCGGGTTCTGGTATTCGAAGCCGTAGCTGTAGAGCACGTCCATCGCGCCCATGGTGATGCCTTCGGACCCGCGTTCAGTGTAAATCGCGGCGCCGTAAACCTTGTTGCCGTCGATCTCGCGATTCTGGAAGAATGCGGCGATATCCTTGAGTTCAGCAAATGTCTTCGGTACGGCAAGATCGCGCCCGTACTTGGTCTTGAATTCGGCCTGCAGTTCAGGGCGCGAGAACCAGTCCTTGCGATAGCTCCAGCCGACAACGTCACCAAAGGCTGGAAGTGCCCAGTAGTTCGGCGAGCCCTTTGGCCACTCGGCATAGCCGGTCACGGTTGCCGGGATGAAATCGCTCATCTTGATGCCTTCCTTGTCGAAGAAGTCATTGAGCTTGACGTATTGACCGTTTTCCGCCGAACCGCCGATCCACTGGCTGTCACCGATCATCAGGTCGCAGAGTTTGCCGCCGGAATTCAACTCGTTGAGCATGCGGTCGGCGAAGTTCGGCCAGGGTACGAATTCGAAACTCATCTTGTGGCCGGATTTGGCCTCGAAATCCTTGCTGAGCGCGACCAGCGCATTGGCCGGATCCCAGGATGCCCAGCACAGCGTCAAGTCCTCAGCCTGTGCCGACGTGGTTGCGCCCAATGTCAAAAGGGCCGTTGCAACGCCGGCGCCAAGCGCTGACTTCAAATAGGAACTTGTCATGGAAATCTCCTCCCGTTCGACACTCCGACCTCCATCGGCATGTGTCTTGCGCTCTCAACGAGCAGCGACAGACGCAAAGATCCGCCCCTCCGGACGGGTCTTACCCTCCAACATCGGCACAGTCGTCAGCCAGCGCTGAGCTTGCCGCCGTTGTTGCCTATCATATAATTGAGGTGCGCACCTCAATGCAAGTCTTTTTTGAGGTGCGCACTTCAATTTCTTGCTTTTTGGCTCGCTCTGTTGGAGAACAGCATGAGATGCTTCGAAAGGACGATGAAAAAAAGATGATGCGACCGACCGCGAAAGATCTGGCGGAAGCAGCCGGAGTCAGTTTGGCCACGGTCGATCGCGTGCTGAACGAGCGGCCGAATGTCAGCCCAAAGGCAGCACGAAAAGTTCACGAGGCAATTGAAAAAATCGGCTTCGTGCGCAATCCCGCGGCCGTGGTTCTGGCCCGCAACAAGATTTACCGGTTTCGCTTCGTGCTTCCAAGCAAGGGTGATCAGTATCTCCTGGAACTGCTGCGGCGCGTGAAGGAAGCAAGCCAGACCCTAAAGTCCGATCTGACGGAGATTACCGTCGACCAGATCCCGACGGACGATCCGCATCAACTCTCGCGGCATCTGGCGTCGATCGAACATGAAACCGTGGATGGCGTCGCGGTCATGGCGCCTGAATCGCCGCAGGTACGTGACGCACTGAGCCGCCTGATGCTGCGCGGCATTCACCTGGTGCAGTTCCTCTCCGGACAGGAAAAACTGGAGGCTGCGGACTTTGTCGGCGTCGACAACTTCGCGGCCGGTGCAACGGCCGGCAAGATCATCGGCCGTTTCCTCGGAAAGGAGCCCGGCAAGGTGATGATCGTTGCGGAAACGATGGTGGCGCGCGACAGTATCGAACGCCGCCGCGGCTTCGACAGCATCATCAACGAACAATACCCGCACCTGACGGACCTGCCATCGCTCGAGACCTATGGGGACGAACGCAGGGCCACGGCAATCATCCAGCAGGTTCTTGACCGCAACCCCGATATCAGGGCCGCCTACATCCTGAGTTCGGAAAGCCGTGTCCCCGTTTCGGCGATCACACAGCAGGCCGATGCGCGGAAAATGACCATCGTCGTCCACGAGCGCACGCCCTTCAGCGAGGATGCGCTGCGCAACGACGATATCGACGCCATCATCGCTCAGGATCCAGGGCATGCGGTGCGCAGCGCCATCCGCATCATGCGCGCCCGCGTCGATGAGAGAGAGCCGATCGCATCACAGGAAAAGATCAGGATCGAGGTGCTGCTGAAGGAGAACCTGTGATTGGCGGGAACCAAGGCTTGCCCCGCGCAAAACCGTGTTCGGCCAAACGCGCATGCCTTCCTATTCGCAATCCGCGTTGATCGGGCAAGGCTCTGGATGTGCGCTTTCGGGAGGTTGTCCATTCGGAGACGAAGCGTCTCTAAGCCTGAAGCCAACCACCCGAAAAGCCGGCGCGCCGGAGGCCACGCCGGATAACCGTTGACTCGCGCCAGAGATCCCAGATCATGCCGCTGCGGTGGTTTTCGATCATCATCACCAGCAGTCCCTGGTCGAGACCGACACTGCGATTGTTGAGCCATCCCTCTGCCGTCTTTCCCGGAACGCTCGGGTTGAAGCTACCGACAAACCGCTCATCGTCGATGACACCCGGATAGCTGGAAAGCATCTGGCGCGTGGCAGCCATCGCCAGATCCGGCTCGAACGGCAGGCAGGCAAGCGGCGCCCATGGTGCAATCGTGCCATCGTCCGGCCCGAGAGGCGCACCGCGGGCAGCATAGCCGGCAAAGGCCTGACGGCGCCCGTCCTGCAGGCGGCGGGGCCGCTGCGGCCCGTCGCAGGATGTCAGTCCCCATATACCGGCGCCATAACCGGTAAAACCGCCCGGATTTTTAATCGCATGGTCCCGCTGAACAGCGATGGCGCGGCGGGTGTTCTCGAAGTAATCGGTATCATGGGCGGCAACGGCCTCGTCGCGGATCCCGCGAAAATCGATCCAGGCATGCGAAAACAGGTGGACGAAAAGCGGCCCCGCATAGAGGAACGGCTCGCCCTTCACCGTCATCCAGTCGAACTTGCTGGTAAAAGCGTCGTAGCTTTCCTTGCCGATCGGATAGGACGGCGACGAAAGTGCCAGGACATAAAGAATGATTGCCTCGCTATAGGATTCCCAGCGATACGGTAGAAATCCGGTTCGCGGTTTCCAGCCCAGCCACAAGGCCCCCTTCCCGTCGAGAGCCCAGGCCCAATTGGCCCGCGCATACAGCATGGCGGCATAGGACCTGATCTCCGCCTCGGTGTCGTTATCCTCCGTGAAATAGGCAGCGGCAGTCAGCATGCCGGCAATGAGGAGTGCGCTGTCGATCAGCGACAGTTCGCAGCGCCACGTCCGCAAACCGGTCTTCATGTCGAGAAAGTGGTAGTACAGCCCTTTGTAACCCGTCACATCCTTGTCACGCCCTTGCGGGCTCTCGGCAAAGAAACGCAACGTGGTCAGTGTTCTGGCCGCGGCATCCTGCCTGCTGATCCAGCCGCGCTCCACGCCGACCGGATAGGCGGACAGTCCAAAGCCGGTTGCCGCGATACTCGATGGGGCACCCGGGAGAGACGTATCGGCGATCAGGCCGTTTTCAGGATTGACGAACGCAAGGAAATACCCGAACGCCGATTTCTGCAACCGGTCGACAATGACCGCATCGGTATCGTTTTTCATAAGCATCGTACGCCTGCTCCAGTCGATCGAAAAATTCAATAAAAATGGCCGCCGGCATCCCATCACCGATTGTTGAAGGCGCTTGCATGCAGAACAGTCGTCTAACGAACGATGTGTGTTACATTTTAGTTTCATACGATCAGTAGCAGCGATTGGATGACCTGATGTTCACAACACTTGCCATGCTTGTCACGATTTCGAGCACCCCGATTGCAACAACGGCCGCCGACGCGGCTGCGCAAGTGGATGTCGCGCTGGTGCTCGCCGTCGACATGTCCGGTTCGATGGATCTTGAAGAGGCGCGGGTGCAGCGCATGGGCTATGTCGAAGCCCTGCGTCACCCGGACTTCATCAACGCGGTCACCGGCGGCCTGAACGGCCGCATCGCCTTCAGCTATTTCGAATGGGCCGGCAGCGTCAACGAGACCTCCGTCATCGGTTGGCAGGTGATTGACGACGCAAGCGATGCTGCGGCACTCGCCGAACACTTAGCCTCCCGGCCCGTCTTCACCCGCCGCGGCACGTCGATTTCCAATGCCATCACCTTCGCATCGAAACTCATGTCAGCCAGCCCTTACAATGCGATGCGCCGGGTGGTCGACATCTCCGGCGATGGTCCGAACAATCTCGGCCCGCCGGTCGACCCGGCACGCGACGCAGCCGTTGCAAGCGGCATCGTCATCAATGGCCTCGCCATCCTCATCCGCCCCTCCGGCGGCACGGGTTCGCTTGACCGGTACTATGCCGATTGCGTCATCGGCGGCCCGGGATCGTTCGTTCTGCCGGTTCGCCAGCCGGAAGATTTCGCCATCGCCATCCGGCAGAAACTGGTCATGGAGGTCAGCCAAACCGGGCCGGACATGCGGATTATCCCCGTGCAGATCGCACCGCCCACCGATTGCATGATCGGCGAAAAGCTGCGTCCCGGCTTTCTCGACCGGGTCTATCCGCAACTGGACAGATAGGTCTCGCAACGAACGCGAGCGCCTTGAGGCAGGGAATTGGAGGCATCGGCAAATGCCCCATTTCACATCCGCGGACGGCACGATCCGCCCCACAGCCTCCATCAATCGTCAAATTTCACAGGATCAAAGGCATCGCAACCTATTCCTATTTATAGGGAAATGTGATTATATTGAATGAACGTTCAGCAAAGCATGGGGAAATTCATGAACGAAATGACCCGAAACATCAGCGTTCCCAATGACTGGGACCGTCGCGGCCTACCGGGCTGGTGCTATCACAGCAATGCACTGCTGGAGCTGGAAAAACAGCATGTTTTCCGCGAGCACTGGCAGATCGCCTGTCATGTCTCCGACATTCCTGAAGCCGGCAACTACATCACCATGGATGTCGTCGGCGAGCGCGCGCTGATCCTGCGCGACCAGGACGGCACCGTGCGCGGCTTCCACAATATCTGCCGCCATCGCGGCTCGCGCGTCGTTGCCGACAACAAGGGAACCTGCCGCAACGCGCTTGTCTGTCCGTTTCACGGCTGGGTCTACAATCTCGACGGCACGCTGCGGGGCGCTGCCCGGCCCCGCTCCTTCCCGCCGCTCGACAAGCAGGAATTCGGACTGATCGCGCTCGATCTCGAGGTCTGGATGGGGTTTGTCTTCATCCGCTTCGCCCCCGGCCCGCAGCCCTCCGTCGCCGAACTGATGCAGCCCTTCGCCACCGAACTCGGTGAGTACAAGACACAGGACATGGTGCCCGCCGGCGATATTTGGACCCAGGCCTCGCCGGTCAACTGGAAATCGGTACGCGATGTCGATAATGAAGGTTATCACGTGGCGATGGCGCATCCGGCACTGCAGGATCTCTATGGTTCGACCTACTATGACGAACCTTTCGTCAACGGCCTCTGCCGATCGTTCGCCAGCTACAATCCCCATGCCGGCCGGCGTTGGAGCGTACGAAACTATGTTTCCATCGCCCCGGAGGCGACCCACCTGCCGGAGCATCTGCGCAAGGCCTGGATCTATTACGGCATTTTCGCCAACGCGGTGATCGCGGTGACACCGGAAGCGGTGCAGTTCTATCAGGAATTTCCGCTCTCGACGGGAGAAACGATTTTGCGTGGCGCTGTCTACCGGCACCGCGACGAGACACGGGCGCAACGGGCCGCCCGCTACCTCGCCCACCGCATCGATCGCGACACGCAGGCCGAGGATGTGCAACTGACGATCTGGTCGAACGAATCCATGACCTCGAAAGCGTTCAGCGGATTCTACCTGTCCGACCTCGAATACGGCGTGCGCACCCATCACGACCATCTGCGCGCCATCCTACCGGTGATGAACCTTCCCAAGGCACCGGACGAGCGGGAAATGGCTGACATGAACAACCGGTTGCGATCCACCAACAATTGACGAATCAAAAGAAAGGGCCGGCAAAAACCGGCCCTTTAAAATTGAGCATGGCGGGGAATGGATGCCATGCTCAAGAGAATGTCTATCCCTCAGCCGTGCCAAAGCCCTTCGCGCACCAGTTCATCCATGGTCCGGCGGATACTGCTGCGCAGGATCGCCGTCATCTCGTCGATCTGCGGTATGGAAATTGTCAGCGGCGGCGACATCACGCACATGTTGATCAGCGGCCGCACCAGAAGCCCAAGCTCCTGGCAATGCCTGTCGATCCGTTTCCCGACTTCGAGATCGAGCGTCAGCGGATTGTTGTGCACGCGGTCAGCGACACATTCGACGCAGGCCATCAGCCCAAGACCGCGAACCTCCCCCACCAGCGGCAGGTCTTCAAGCGTCTTCAGGCTCGCCTGGAAGTGACCGGAGATCGCGCGCGCATGATCGAGCAGCCCCTCCTCCAGGATATCGAGGTTCTTCAGCGCGACGGCGCAGCCGATCGGATGGCTGGAATAGGTCAGCCCATGCGCGAACATCGCATCCGGATGGTTGGACCGGCGCAATTCCTCAAACAGGCGCTGCGAGATCATCACCCCGCCCAGCGGGAAATAGCCGGAGGTCACGCCCTTGGCAAAGGTGATCATGTCCGGTTCGATGCCGAAGACATCCTTTGAAGCGAAGACGTGTCCCAATCGGCCGAACGCCGTCACCACCTCGTCGGCGATGAACAGGATATCGTTGTCGGTGCAAAGCTGCCGCATCCGGCGCAGATAGCCATCCGGTGGCACGATGACACCGCCGGACGCCATCACCGGCTCGGCAATGAACGCACCGATGCGATCAACTCCCCTTGCCTCGATGACCGCTCGGAACTCCTCGACCAGAGCATCGCAGAATTCAGCCTCGCTGGTCCCTTCGGACCGGCGGAAAGGATTGGGGCAGGCAAGTTTGATCACCTGCTCACCGGCGCTGTCCATCCAGTCGTGATCGCGCGGACGGCCGTTCAGCGACGCCGAAAGATAGGTCGAGCCATGGTAGCCGCCCTGCCGCGAAACGATCAGCTTCTTTTCGGGTCGGCCCTTCACATTGTTGGCAAACTGCATGAAGCGCAGCGCCGTTTCGACCGCCGAGGAACCGCCCGTCGTATAGAAGACATGGTTGAGATCACCGGGCGCATGACCGGCAAGCCGTCCCGACAGCGTCACCGACGGCGCGTTCATCGTATACCAGGGCGAATTGTAGGACAGGTCCATCGCCTGCTGATAGAGCACGTCGGCCAGCTCCTTGCGCCGATGGCCGGCATTGACGCACCACATGCCGGCAGGACCGTCGATCAGTTTCCGCCCCTCGCCGTCGATAACATGGATGCCATCGCCGCTGACGATGCCACCGCGCGCCTCCGCGCCGATCTCGCCGGCCGTCGGCCAGGGTTGCACAAGATGATCCTTGGCCAGGGCCACCATGCTTTCCGGCGCCTCGAAGGAGCCGATCACATCTTCCCGTTTCGCTGCCATCTGTTATCTCCACAGGTAATTTTCAGATATTATTCTAATTCAAACATCTGAATTAAAATAATATTTTTAGCTATTCTGAATGTCTGTTCAATCAATATTGGCAGAAAAAACACTTGCGTTCAATCCCGTTTTGCGCTCATTCTGATATCGGGAACAAAGAACAGGCGGAAAACCGCCCGGGACAGACGCAATGATACGATCCCTGCATTTTCACTGTTGTACCGGCACGGCGCCGGAAAGGCGGCGCTGATGGTAGCGTTGCCGGGCTCCTTGGAGAGGGAGAACAAACAGCCGTCTGCCGGTCGCCGCCGCTGGACCTCGAGCGACGAGGCGAAAGGCCTGACGCTGATCTCGCCGACCTTGCTCTATGCGTTGGCGCTGCTCTTCCTGCCGGTCCTCATCGTCATCGCCTACAGCTTCTGGTCACAGGACTACCTGACCATCGACCGCAGCTTCACTTTCGAGAATTACCGGGCCGCGCTGACGGAACCGATCTACCGCGATCTGCTCTGGCGATCGCTCACCATCGCGCTCACCGTCAGCATCATCACCGTCGCCTTTTCCTATCCCGTCGCCTGGTTCATTTCTTTCCATGGCGGCGTCCACAAGAACCTCTGGCTGTTCCTGATCACCGTGCCCTGCTGGACCAGCTACCTGCTGCGCGTCATGTCCTGGAAGGTTATCCTCGGCTATCAGGGCGTACTGAATACCGGGCTGATGTCCACCGGACTGATCGATCAACCGGTGACCGGCCTGCTCTACAATTCCAACGCGGTGATCATCACACTGGTCCACAGCTGGGCCGCGTTCGCCATCCTGCCGATCTATGTGTCACTGGAAAAGATCGACCGGTCGCTGATCGAGGCGGCGCATGATCTCGGCGACAACAAGCTCTGGAGCTTTCTGCGCGTCACCCTGCCTTTGTCCCTGCCGGGCGTGATTTCGGCCTTCCTGATCGTGATGATCCCGACCGTCGGCGACTACGTCACGCCAAAACTGGTCGGCGGCAAGGACGGCGTGATGATCGCCACCGCCATCCAGGCGCAGTTCGGCAAGAGCGCCAACTGGCCGCTGGGCGCCGCCCTGTCCGTCACGACCATGGTGGTCGTCTCCGCCATGGCCGGCTGTGCGGTACTGGCCCTCAACCTCTTCGTGAGGCGGATCAAATGAGCGGACGGCATGGCATTCAAAAATCCCGCTGGTTGCCGGTCTACGTGACGGCTTACCTTGGCTTTCTCTATCTGCCGATCCTGCTTCTGCCGATCTTCTCGTTCAACAATGCCGCCTCGACGACCTTCCCGCTCGCCGGCTTCACCACCAAATGGTATGCCTCGCTCTGGGGCAATACGGTGATGCTGGAGGCAGCACGCAACAGCCTGATCGTCGGCATCTGCGTTTCCGTCCTCTCCACCGGCCTTGCCATCTGCGCCGCGCGCGCCGTCACCCGCTACAAATTCCGCGGACAAAGGGCTGCGACCGGATTGCTGATGGCGCCGCTGTTCCTGCCGGAAATCATCGTTGCGGTATCGCTGCTGATGATTGTGCTGCAGCTCGGCATCGAACTGTCGCTTGCCACCATCATTCTCGGCCAGACGGTGTTCTGCCTGCCCTATGCCCTGTCGGTGCTGATCTCAGGCTTCGACGGTTTCGACCGGTCGCTGGAGGAAGCCTCGCTCGATCTCGGCGAAACGGCGATCGGCACGTTCCGCCGCGTAACGCTGCCGGTGGTGGCGCCGGCCATCATCGCCAGCCTTTTGGTCTCCTTCACCATTTCGCTGGACGAATTCATCCTCGCATTCTTCCTGTCTGGAACGGAACCGACGCTGCCGGTCTATATCTGGGGGCAGTTGCGTTTCGCCGCCAAGCTGCCGAGCGTTCTGGCGCTTGGAAGCCTGATGATCGCGCTGTCGATCATCCTCGTCACATTGGCCGAAATCCTGCGCCGCCGCGCCGAAAACCGCCTCAAAGCTGGAGCCGCCGCCCATGGCTGACACACCCCTGATCAAGCCCATGATCGAAATCGACGCCGTCAGCCGCTACTACGGTATCTACAAGGCGCTCGACAACGTAACGCTTGATATAGCCGCCGGCGAATTCTTCTCGCTGCTCGGTCCCTCCGGTTGCGGCAAGACCACCCTTTTGCGCTCGATCGCCGGCTTCGACACGCCGACATCGGGAGACATCCGCATCGACGGCCACTCGGCGATCGACCTGCCGCCCAACAAGCGGCCGACCAACATGGTCTTCCAGAACTACGCCATCTTCCCGCATCTGAATGTCGAGGAAAACGTCGCCTATGGCCTGAAGCGCCTCAAGCTTGACGCAGGCGACGAACGCCAGCGCGTCGCCAATGCGCTGGAACAGGTCCGGCTCTCGCATCTTGGCAAGCGCAAGGCCCATGAACTTTCCGGCGGCCAGCGCCAGCGCGTCGCCCTTGCCCGGGCATTGGTGATGCGGCCGAAGGTGCTTCTGCTCGACGAGCCGCTATCGGCGCTCGACAAGAAACTGCGCGAGGAGATGCAGGTCGAATTGCGCACCCTGCAAAAGGCCGTCGGCATTACCTTCGTGCTGGTCACGCACGATCAGTATGAAGCCCTTGCCATGTCGGACCGGATCGCCGTGATGTTCGGCGGCAAGATCGCCCAGGTGGCGACGCCGAAAGAAATCTACCAGCATCCCCTCACCCGTCAGGTGGCGGATTTTCTGGGCGGCATGAATTTCATGCAGGCCAAGATCACCAGCGAAAGCGCCGTCAATCTCTCCGTCGAGACCAGCCGCTTCGGCAATGTCACCATCGCCAAGCCCAAGGGTTTTACCGCAAGCAACGGCCAGGCCACCATCGGCATCCGGCCGGAACGCCTGCGGGTTCTCTGGGATGATGCCAAGGCCGATTGCGAAGTGACCGGCCATGTGGTCGACCGGCACTATTTCGGCGAAATCACCCATCTGATTGTCGACGTGCCCGGCCTTGAAAAACCATTGTCGGTATCGGAAACCAACAATTTCGGCGCCGACGACATTCCCGTCGGCGCGCCGATCCGCCTGGCCTACGATCCGGATGCGCTGGTGGCAATGGCTGACTGACCTGCCGCGATCACCCGCGCCGCCGCCTCGCGGCCTGCAAGGATTGCGCCCTCGATATAGGCGGGAAACGACGACGCCAGCTCGGATGAGGCAAAGTGAACCGGCGGCACACCGGCACGCAGAATCTGCTCGGCATCATAGGCCTGGAGATCAGCGATCACATCGCTGTAGCCGCCGCCGCTCCACGCATCGCCAACCCAGTCGCGGATCAGCAGCCCCGTGACATCAGCCGCAGCCTCCCCCAGGGCTTCCACCAGCCGCCGGCGAATTTCCGCTTCGATGAACGTACTCCCCTTCGCGCTCCATTCGACGGCAAGCGGCCCACCAGCAAACACGACCAGCGCCGTTGTCTGGGCGCTGCTGACATCGCAGGCAAAAAGCCCAAGCGTATCGCGCCACATCACCATGCCGCTCAAGCCGCGATCACGCCAGAACGGGCGCTCATAACGCACCAGCGCCTTGATCACCGTGCCGCTCTTCCAGGCACTCAACGCTCCGGCCAGCGGCTTGGGCAGATCCGGCTCATGCGCGATGCGCGCCGCCATTACCGGCGGCACGGCAATGATCACCTGCCGCGCCGTCAAAACCCCGCCATTACCGGTCGTCACCGACACCGAACCATCAGCGCGGGCGATGTGGACAGCGGAGGTGCCGAGGTGCAAGCGCTGACCGAGCGTTGCCGCCAAAGCCGTGGCGGCGGCATGGATCGTGCCTTCAACGAAATATTGCAGCTCGTTGCCATTGCTGATCGTGCGCCGGTCGTTGTCGATCAGATACCACAGCGGAATTTCCCCGATCGGCCGGCACCAGAGCCCCTCGACCATCGCCTGATAGCTGGCTTTTGCACCCGGCGGATCGTTCTGGCGGGCAAGCCATTCACCCACGGTCAATCCGGCAATAGCTGGATCGCGCGGATCGATCCTGTTGGCCCGGGCGCGGATACGGCCGGATTCGGCGAATGAGGAACCGCCCAAGGCAACACTCTGCGGCTGAACGAGGAAGGCGCCCTCCAGCGGCGTTTCCACCAGCGGCAGTTCGAGGCGCCGCGTCAGCGCCATAACATTCCGCATCTCGTCGCAGATGAATTGCCCGCCGGTATCTATCGCCACGCCATCGGCAAAGGTCATAGCCTCCACCCGCCCGCCAACCCGGTCGCGGGCTTCGAGCACGATCACATCGAGCCCGGCGGAAGCCAGCGCATCCGCCGCCGAAAGGCCGGTAAAACCGGCCCCGACGACGATCACATCCGCATCATATCCGCTCAATAGCCTGCCTTGATCTTCTCGAATTCGGCAATCATCTTCTGGCGCAACTCCGTCGGCATCGGTGCCTGAAACAGCGTCTTGTCCATGAATTTGTCGACATCGGCATAGCCCTTCTCGGCCAGCACCGTGGGTTCGACGGACGCCATGCCCTTGGCATTGGCATGCCCATAGCCCCAGTCGTTAACGAGATAGCCGGTAATGGCCGGGTCGCTGATCGAATTCAGGAAATCATACTGCTTGGCCTCGTCGCCTTCCCCACCCTTCAGCCGCACATAACCGCAAACCCAGGTGGATAGCCCCTCGGCGGTATCCCGTTTCACTTCGGCCGCTACGCCATCCTTCTGAAGCGTCGTCGCGGTCTCGTTCCAGGCCCAGGCAAGATCGACCTCGCCGCTCGCCATCGCCTGGCTGACCTCGGTGTTGTCGGTCCAGTAGAGGCGGACATTCTTGTGCACTTCACGCAGGAAGGCCGAGGCTTCCGCGAACTGCGCATCGGTCATCTTCGTCCAGTCCTTCAGCCCGACGGCAAGGCTCGCCAGCGCATAGGCATCATCGACATTGTCGCCGATCGAAACCCGATCCTTGAATTTTGGATCGGCAAAGGCTTTCAGCGACTGAACGTCTTCCGGCTTCACCGTGTCGGTCCGGTAGGTCAGCACCGTGTTGCCCCATTCGAACGGCAGAAACCAGGCCTTGCCATCGTCCGATGTCATCAGGCCCGTCATCGCCTTGATGCCGGGAAGCGTATCGTTCCACCCCGTCAGCTTCGCCGTGTCGAGCGGCTCAAGCAGACCGGCCTCCCGCCACTTGTTGACACTCTGCGAACAGGGATGGGCCAGATCCGCCTTGAAGCCGGAGCGCAGTTTCTGGAATGCCTCCTCCTCGTCGCCGAAGAAGCTGAAATCGGGCTCGGTGCCATATTTCGCGGTGTAGGCGGGATGGAAGGCCGGTTCTTCGTAGCCTGACCAGTCGAAAACGGTGATATTGTCGGCGGCAAGCACCGGAAAGGCCGCGCCGGAAATCAGCGAGGCCAGCAATGCGGCCCTGCCGTAGTACCGGACCATTCTCATTATCGTCATGCCAGTCTCCTTCACCGTTTTTTAGCTGTTCCCTATTTCGGACCCTGATGGGTCATATGGCCCGGAAAGACCGAGACCAGATATTCGATTGCCGCGGCATGCGCCTTTTCGCGCGTCAGTCCGTCGCCCATCATCAGCCGGAACCACAGCCCCTCCATCATGGCGCTGAGCGCCAGCGCGATGGTCTCGGCGTCATAGGTGTAGGAAGCCTCCGCTTTCAGCGTCGCGCAAAGCGCCACGAACAGATCTTGATATTTGACGTCCCGGGCGCCGCACAGCGCCTGATAGGTCGGCCGGGATTTCGCCTCGCCCCAGAAGGCGCACCATGCCGCAAGCTTACGCTTGGTGCAGATCTTGCGGTCGAAATCGGCGGCAACCAGCGCCCAGAGCTGCGAGGATGCCGCCTCGCCTGCCTTGTCCAGCGCCGCACCCCAATGGGCAGCATATTCATCGGCCATGAATTGCAGCGTGGCGACCAGCAGCTTTTCCTTGCTCTCGAAATGGAAATTGACGATGCCGCGCGAAAGGCCGGCGCCATCGGCGACATCGGCGAGCGTCGTGTCGGAATAACCGCGCTTGGCAAGCGAATCGATCGTCGCCTCGACCAACTGCTGGCGCCGTGTTTCCTTTGACGCCTTGCGGCCCCGCTTGTCGCTTTCGCCGGCTTGCACCGCCGCAGACATTGCCTTCATTCTCACCGCAACCTTCTTGCCCTTCAGGCTGAGAACGATGCTCATTTGCCGCTCCCGCCCGGTTTTTCACCGCGCAGATGAGTGGGACAATGCTCGCCGCTGTCAAGAACCTTCTGCATGACCGCCCAGGTACGGATGTTCTTGGCAACATAGGCCTCGCCGACCGCCTCGACAGCCGGTGCATGCAGCGGACCTTGAAGCCGCGCAAGCTCCTGCCGCGCCACATCGCGGTACCAGGCATTCCGGCTTTCAGCCGTCGTTTTACCGAAACCGGCAGCCTGCATCGCCGAGAGATAGCGCGCCGCCGAAGCCATGCCGAAGCTCAGTCCCTCCGCTGCAAGATAGTCCCTCATCTCCGCCGAAGGCTCACCGTCGTGGCTGATCAGCCAGTCGGATGCCGCAAAGAACCCGCCCGGCGTCAGCACCCGGAAGATGTCGCGAAAGATCGCCTCCTTGTCGGCGACATGCACCAGCGCATCCTTGGAGAAGACGACATCGAAGCTGCCATCGGCAAAGGGTAGTTTTCCGGGCGCTGCCTGGACGAACGAAACACGCTCCGGCGCGCAGGCCTGAACCGCCGCAAGGCGCGCCCTCTCGATCACAGGCAACTCGACATCGAAGCCGGTCATCTGCGCAGGATGATACGTTCGGGCGATATGCAGCGTGATGCCGCCCGCCCCACAGCCAAGATCGAGAACACGTTTTCCGGACAGATCGAGACCGGCCAGAACTCTGTCCACCTCCTGCGGCCCGCCCGGAGAAAGATACCCATCGCCCCACAGCACGGCGAGGAAGCGGATCGCCGCCTCGTCATATTCCGGTTCCTGCGCTGACGTTTCGATCATCTGATGTTTCCCGTCGCATCGCCTCTGACACGAAATCCTATCGCATTATCAGAGGATTGCAAGATACTTGCTGAATATTCATTCAATATAACTGGACAACATTCTGCTTTTCATGCCAGATTTTTCACAATGAGGGAGACGATGGCATGAAAAAATACGACGTGGTGATGATCGGAGGCGGCCATAACGGCCTCGTCGCGGCCTGCTATCTGCAGCGCGCCGGACTGGACGTGCTGGTGCTCGAAAAGAACGACTGGGTTGGCGGCGCCGCCACCAGCCGCGAGCTGACGCCGGGCTTCCTCTATTCCAACTGTTCCTATGTCTGCTCGCTGTTCCGCCCGGAAATCATGCGCGACCTCGAACTTCCGAAACACGGGCTCCAGGTGATCGCCTACGAGGGCGGCGCGGTCCTGACGCGCGACGGCGACTACATCGCCTCCTACCGCGACCATGACAGCCATCGCCGCGAATTCGCCCGCTACTCCAAGCGCGACGCCGAGGCCTATGACCGCTACGCCCGCGACGTCACCCGCCAGTGCCGCTTCATCCAGCCGCTTTTGATGCGCACCGCCCCCGACCCCTTCAGTTTCAACCCGCGCGATATTTCCGAGCTTCTCTATCTCGGCAAGAAGTTCGGCGAATTCTCCGCCCATGACATGGCGCAGACCCTACGCTTCTGGACCATGTCGATCTCCGACTTTCTCGACGAATATTTCGAGACCGACGTGATCAAGGCTTATCTTGCGCTCTCCGGCATCATCGGCACGGCGCTGGGGCCGATGTCACCCGGCACGGCTTACGTTCTGCTGCATCACTACATGGGCGAAGTCGATGGCTCGGTCGGCGCCTGGGGCTATGCGCGCGGCGGCATGGGCGCGGTGACGCAGGCGCTCGCCTCCTCCTTCAAGGCGTCCGGCGGCACGATCCGCACCGGCGCCGATGTGGCAAGGGTGATGACCCGCAGCGGCCGCGCCACCGGCGTCGTGCTTGCCGATGGCGAGGAAGTGCGCGGCAATCTCGTGGTCTCCAATGCCGACGTCAAGCGCACCTTCCTCAAGCTGGTCGAAGAAGACGCCCTGCCCGAAACCTTCCTCCACCGCGTCAAGCACTTCAAGATGCGCGGCTCGTCGGGCAAGCTCAACATCGCGCTCGATAGCCTGCCGGAATTCCCGGCGCTGCCGAAAAACTCCTCCTGCATTCGCGGCGACCTGCATTTCACCGATTCGATGGAACGCATGGAGCGCGCCTATGATGACTGGAAGGGCGGACGCTATTCCGCCGATCCGTTCGTCGACATGGTGATCCCGACGACGCTCGATCCGACAATGGCGCCTCCCGGCAAACATTTCATGAGCTGCTTCGTGCAATACTGCCCGCCGCAACTGGAAGGCCGCGACTGGACGGATGCCGACCGCGACGCCTTTGCCGATACCGTCGTCAGCCAGATCGCCGACTATTCGCCGGGGTTCCGCGACCGCATCCTGCACATGGAGGTGCGCACGCCGCGCGAGATCGAGGCGGAAGTCGGCCTCACCGAAGGCAATATTTTTCAGGGCGAACTCACCTTCGACCAGCTGCTCTTCAACCGCCCGGTGCCCGGATACGCGCAATACCGGACGCCGGTGCCCGGCCTCTATCTCTGTGGCTCCTCCACCCATCCCGGCGGTGGCGTCATGGGCGCCCCCGGCCGCAACGCCGCCGCAGAAATCCTGCGCGACATGAAACGCAAACCCGCTGAAATGAGCCCGGCCCATGACGTCATCTGATCTCGCCCGGACCACAAACTTCGACGCCATCGTCATCGGCGGCGGCCATAACGGCCTGACGGCCGCCACCCTACTCGCGCAGGATGGCCGCCAGGTCGTCGTTCTGGAGGCTGCCGATAGCACAGGCGGCGCCGTGCGCGGCTTCGAATTCCATCCCGGCTACCGCTCCGCCGGTCTCGCCCATATCGTCAACCGGCTCGATCCGGACGTCGCCAAGCTCTTGAAGCTGGACGTCAGCACCACGTCCGGCACGTCCCTGCCGACCGTCGCGCTCTCGCCGGATGGCAAGCACGCTGTCTTGCGCGGCGCCTATGGCGAAACCATCGATGGCATCAGCCCGGCCGAGGCCAAGGCTTTTGCGGCCATGCGCAAGAAGCTGATGTTCCAGGCGAGCCTCCTCAAACGCTTCCTGAAGCGCCGCCCGCCTGAAATCGGCAAGGTTGGAATGAGCGATTTCGGCGCGTTCGCTGGCGCGGGCTTGAACCTCATCACCAAGGGCCGGGAAGAAGGCCGCGACTTCCTGCGCATGCTGCTGATGAACGTTGCAGATGTTGCCGACGAATATCTGAACGACGACCGGCTCAAGGGCCTTGTCGCCTTCGATGCGACGCTCGGCATCCACCTCGGGCCACGCTCGCCAACCTCGCTGCTCGGCCTCTATTACCGCCTGACCGGCGAAACCGGCGGCAAGACGGGCGCGCAGTCCATCCCGCAGGGCGGCATGAGCACACTCGCGCCGGCCTTCGAACAGGCAGCGACAGCGGCCGGGGTGACGATCCGCACCGGGGCCGCCGTCACCCGCATCCTCGCCGATCGCGGAGTGGCAACCGGCGTCATTCTCGACGATGGCGAACAGCTGAATGCACCCATCGTCATCTCCGCCATTCATCCGCAGGCGACATTTCTGAAACTCTGCGACACCGCCGAACTCGGCACCGGCTTCGTCCGCGCCGTCAGCAATATCCGTTCGAAAGGCGATGTCGCCAAGCTCGATCTGGCGCTTGACCGCCTCCCCGCGTTCACCGGCGTTTCACCGGATGATCATCGCGACCGGCTGGTCATCGCCCGCTCGATCGCCCATGTCGAAAATGCCTTCAATCCGGCAAAGTACGGCGAGTTCTCGACTGATCCGGTCATGGAGATCACTGTGCCAAGCCTCGCCAATCCGGCGCTGGCGCCCTCCGGTGGCGCGACGCTTTCGGCTCTGGTCGAGTTCGCACCCTATGATCTCAAGGGCGGCTGGGAAAACGGCAAGGCGGCATTCGAAAAGATCATCCTCGAAACGCTGGAGCGCTATGCACCCGGCCTGTCGCAAGGAATTGTTGCCAGCAGCCTGATGACGCCCGCTGACATGGAAACACGCTACAATCTGCCCGGCGGCCACTGGCATCATGGCGAGTTGCAGGCCGATCAGCTGCTGGTCAACCGCCCGGTCAACGCGGCCGCCGGCTATGTGACGCCGCTTTCCGGTTTGTACCTTGCCAGCGCCGGTTCGCATCCGGGCGGCGGCGTTTCCGGCCTGCCGGGGCTTCTCGCCGCGCGCCACATTCTTTCGGGAGACAGATCATGATGCTGGAGATGAACACCCGCCGCGCCCTGCAAAGCCATATTGCCACGCCGCGCTTCGAAACGCCGTTCCATTCGCGTATCGCGGTCCTCAGCGAAACCAACGACTGGTACACCTGGGCGGGCTACAAGGCGCCGCATTCGGTCTTTGACGAGGAACTCGAATATTTCGCCATCCGCTCGACGGCGGCATTGTTCGATATCTCGCCGATGGTCAAGTACCGCATCGCCGGACCGGATGCGGAGCGCTATCTCAACCGCCTCACGGTCCGCAACGTCGCCAAGCTCGGCACCGGCCGCGTCCACTACACCGCCTGGTGCGACGACCACGGCCACGTGCTCGATGACGGCACCTTGTTCCGGCTCGCATCCGATACCTTCCGCCTCTGCTGCCAGGAACGCCACTTGCCCTGGCTGATCGACAGCGCCATCGGCTTTGATGTCGAGATCGAAGAAGAGACAATGCAGATCGCCGGGCTCGCCTTGCAGGGACCGACGTCCTTTGCCGTCCTCTCCAAAGCCGGCTTCGACGGTATCGAACGCCTGAAACCGTTTCAGCTTGCCGATTTCCCCCATGAAGGCGGAACGGTCACTATCTCCCGTACCGGCTTCACCGGCGATCTCGGCTACGAACTGTTCATCCCGGCAGACGCAGCGCTCGGCCTCTGGGATCGTCTGTGGGCGGCGGGCCAATTGCATGGCATCCGCGCCATCGGTTACGCCGCACTCAACCGCGCCCGTATCGAAGCCGGCTTCATCGTCGCCAATGCCGACTTCATGACGGCGGAAACGACGCTGCGCGCCGACCGTGCGCGCATGCCGGACGAGATCGGGCTGGACTGGCTGGTCGATGCCGAAAAGGTAAACTTCAACGGACGTAAAGCGATACTTGAAGCAAGGCGGAATCAAACTCTGAAGCACATGCTCGTCGGCCTTGAAATTGAAGGCAATATTCCGGCCGACGGGGCGATCATCTATCACCGGAAAAAGCATGAGGCGGGCCTCGTCAGCGCCGCCATCTGGTCGCCGCTCGCCAAACGCAACATCGCCATCGCCAGCCTGACGCGGCCCTACGGCACGCGCCTCACCGAAGACCTCTGGGTGGAAATCTATGCTTTGCGCGAACTGCAATATCAAAAGATGATGAAACGCGCCCGCATCGTGCCACGCCCATTCATCAAGCTCGACCGCCGCGCCGCCTTCCCGCCCGGCCTGTTCTGACGGTCAAGAGATGGATGACGAAACGCGCCAGAACTGGGAACTCGTCAAAACGCCGCCGGGCATCGAATGGTCCGGCCGCATGCGCTATGCCGCCGCGACTTTCCTCTACCATCAGGGCGAGATGAGCGCCGAGGTTCTGGAGGTCTACCGCATCTGTTCGCGGCTCGATGCCGAAGACCCGCTGGATGTGCTGCGGCGATGGAAGATCGGGGCGGAATGGGTGGCACGGATGCGTGCCACCCATTGATCTCACGGCCCATGGACGATCGCATCGGCCATTGTTCAGAACATCGTTTCACAAGCGGAATCCGAAATGAATCCGGTGCCGGAACCTTCTCGAATCTCAGGCGTTCGGCTGCTGGAATTTCAAGAAGAAGCATGAGGACGACGTTGAGTTACAAACGCTTTCCAGCCCCCGTCAGAGTGATCATCAAGCAGAGCCAGGAAAACATCATCGCGACCGCTTGGGACGCCGTCGAATTCCTGCGCCGCTGGCCGGGCCGGCGTGGCATTGCCTATCGCCGCGCCCTGCAGCATTGCCTCGATGCCCCCGATGGCATCCGCAGCCCGCAGAAAGCCTGGGCGTCTTTTACCGCCGCCATGAAGGAAGAAGGCCTGCTTGCCTGATTCTTCGTCTGCCGTGCGACCCCAATGCCCGGACCTTGATCCGGGCATTTTCGTTTTCGGATCCCCTCCAACATTTTGCCGCTTGAAAATGCCGTTTGCCCGGCGTTCAATGCCCACAATAAAGGCCATCTGCGCATAAAAGCGGCACGCTTTTCGCCGTTCGAAACACGGCACTTTCGAGCGAGAAATCCACATCGCGGGCTTGCCGTTCCCAAAAACGCGAATATACTCAGGAATAATTATTTCCGCAGAGTGAAATAAATAAGGGAACAGATCATGGCATTGAGCTGGCGTTTTTCCGCCCTTGCAGACAGGCATCGGGCACTGGGATCCAACCTGGAGGACTGGAGCGGCATGGGGACCGCCTGGACCTACGACAAGGATATCTACGAGGAACACATCGCCGTGCGCACCAAGGCCGGGATCATGGATGTGTCGGGCCTCAAAAAGGTCCACCTTGTCGGCCCGCATGCCATTGCCGTGCTCGAGTATATCACCACCCGCGACATGACCAAGGTCTATCCCGGAAAGTCGGTCTATGCCTGCATGCTGAATGATCGCGGCCATTTCACCGATGACTGCATCGTCTACCGCACCGGCCCGAACTCCTGGATGCTGGTGCACGGTTCGGGCTCGGGCTTTGAGGAAATCGTCAAGCAGGCGCAGGGGCGCAACTGCGCCGTGCTGTTCGATGACGACCTGCACGACCTGTCACTGCAGGGGCCGCTCGCGGTCGACTACCTCGAAAAATACGTCCCCGGCATCCGCGATCTCAAATATTTCCATCACATGCAGACGACGCTGTTCGGCGCTCCGGTGATGATCTCGCGCACCGGCTATACCGGCGAGCGTGGCTACGAAATCTTCGTGCGCGGCCAGGATGCCGGCATGGTCTGGGATCGGATCGTCGATGAAGGCAAGGATATGGGCATCATTCCGGTCTGCTTCAGCGTTCTCGACATGCTGCGCGTCGAAAGCTACCTCTTGTTCTACCCCTACGACAATTCGCAGATGTACCCGTTCGCCAACGAGCTGCCCGGCGACAGCCTGTGGGAACTCGGTCTCGATTTCACCGTCAGCCCCGGCAAGACCGGTTTTCGCGGCGCCGAGGAACATGCCCGCCTCAAAGGCAAGGAACGCTTCAAGATCTTCGGCCTCCTGGTCGAGGCCGACGGCCCGACCGATCTCGGCGACGAGGTCTGGGCCGGCGACAGACAAGTCGGCGTTATCACCTGCCCGTCCTATTCCAAGCTCACCAACCGCTCGATGGCGATCATGCGCGTCGAGGTGCCCTATGCCGTGCAGGGCACCAAGCTCGCAGTGAAGGGCAAGATCGTCAACGCACCGGCCATCGCTCACACCATCACCTTCGACGATCCGAAGAAAACGAAACGGACGGCGCAAGGCTGAGGATATCGGCATGCTCGTAAAAGGGATCAAAAGCAGACCGGAATACAAAGGGCTCGACATCGATCCCCACGCAAAACGCCACCTCTTCGTCCTTGAGGGCGAAGGGGCGACTGCACTCATCGATCAGGTGGAATTGAAGGGGAAGGATTTCCTCGCAAGATCGGAAATCCTCTATCTGGCCGCAGGGGCAGCGCCAAAAGCCTACGACGCAAAGCTTTCGGCGCTCGTGCCCGACATTTTCTGGCAGGCACCGACCCTTCAACCGCTATTGTTCCGCCTGCGCGCCTGTCTTGAGCAGGCCCGGATGGGAACGCGGCTCTACATCGCCGGCACCGAGGGCTTCATCGGCCAGATCATGCAGGTGGCACTCGAATTCGGCATCGATTTCAACTCGATCCACACCGAGCATCGTGGCTCGACAGCGCGCCGGGTGCAATGCGTGCACTGCAAGGGCATCACCGACGATGTGACCACCAGCCCCTTTGCCTGCAGCCATTGCCGCCTGCCGCTTCTGGTGCGCGATCATTACTCCAGACGCCTCGGCGCATTCCAGGGCGTCAACATCGATGCCGAAGAACCGGGTACGGCCCCTGCCCCAGAGGAGATGTTCCCGTGAGCCTCAACACCGATATGCCCGTGCGGGTCGCTGATGTGACGCAGGTGACCGATCTGGTCAAACGCTTCCGCTTCGAACGGCTGGATGGCCATCCCATGCCGTTCTTTTCCGGCGGTGCCCATGTGGTCGTTTCGATGCACGACAACGGCCTGTTGCGCCGCAACCCCTATTCGCTGATGTCCAATCCCGACGACAACAGCGCCTATGAAATCAGCGTGCTGAGGGTCCCCAATTCCCGCGGCGGCTCGATCTTCATGCACGAACAGGTCCGCCCCGGCGATCAGCTGACCGTCAGCCAGCCGGTCAATCTGTTCGCGCCGGACCATCGCGGCCGCAAGCACATCCTGTTTGCCGGCGGCATCGGCATCACCCCGTTCATCGCCATGATGGAGCAGTTTAGCCGCGACAACATCGCCTTTGAACTGCACTACGCCATCCGCTCCCGCTCACACGGCGCCTACTGGCAGCAATTGCTCGACCGCTACGGCCCGCGCCGGATCAAAATCTATGTCGATGAGGAAAAAACCTTCATCCCCGTCGCCGGGATCGCCGACAACCAGCCGTTGGGGACCCATCTCTATGTCTGCGGCCCGGCCGGCATGATCGACGGCGTGCTGATGACGGCGCTGAAAGCCGGATGGCCAAAGGAAAACCTGCATTCGGAACGTTTCCTTGCGCCGCCCGCCGGCCTGCCGTTCCAGGTCTTCCTCGAAAAATCCAACATTCACATGACCGTCGGCGAACACCAGAGCATCCTGGAAGCGGCCGAGGCCCACGGCTGCGATGCCCCCTACATGTGCCGCGGCGGTGCCTGCGGACAATGCGAGACCGAGGTATCGTCCTGCGACGGCACGCTGCAACACAACGACATCTACCTGTCGGACGAGGAAAAGGCGTCGGCCAGGAAAGTCATGATCTGCGTCTCGCGGTTCAAGGGCCAGCAACTCATTCTTCAACTCTAACCCGGAGGGCCGGACAGATGACCATCACGTTCAGGAGCGAAACGTTCCGCGACGACTTCACCTTCCGCAACAGCCTCACCAATATCAGGCGGTTTCCCTTTCCCTTCGACCGCGACGACTACATGTATTCGGTCAACATGGAGCCGCATATCCGCGGCAAGGCCGACAGCGTCTTCGAAAACCTGATCGACGTCGATGAGCACTATGTCGCCGAGATGCACGACCGGGCGCTTGTCCTGAAGGAAGACCCGCTCCGCTGCCAGGCCCTGCCGCACATGATGGCGGCGCAATGGGATACGCTGGAACTGCTGATGGAGCATCAGGCGCAGGACTATCCTGAACACTTTACCCTGACAAAGAACGGCGACCGCTGGCGCTGGATCAACCGGCCGATGGGGATCAACGATACCTTCACCTTCGGCGACCCGTCCACCCTGCCCCATCCACCGATGGAATATATCACCCGACAGGCCCAGGGCGATTTCTGCATCGTCGATCAGCGCGACAACAATCTCTGGATGGATGCCGGCATGGTCACCACCCAGGCCGACTGGTCGCTCGATTTCGATATCGGCATGAACTTCATGGAATGGCACGGCCCCGTGCCGCTCGCCCACCAGATCGGCGTCTTCGACCGGGCGCTGAAATTCCTGCTCAACCTGCAGCAGGGCAAGCCGACCCGCCGGCTCAACTGGACAATGACGGTCAATCCGCGGCTCGATACCTCACCGGAAAACTATCACAAATGGGGTCCGGACCGCATGACCGTGACACCGGAGAATGTCGGGGAAAAGATGCACCTGCGCGTCGAGTTGCAGAGCCTCTGGCGCTTGCCGCGCTCCAACGCCATCCTCTTCGTCATCCGCTGCTACCTGATCAGCCTGAACGAGCTGGTGACCGTGCCCAAATGGGCCCGCCGCCTGCCGCGCGTTCTGCAAAGCCTGCCGCCGGAAATCATCGACTACAAGGGCCTGACCCGCAACCGCCCGATCATGATCGACTGGCTGGCCAAATACGACGACGGGGCACCGACGAGTGCGGGGATCTATCCGGATTAAATAGGGCTGCCCCTCATCCGCCCTATCGGGCACCTTCTCCCCGTCGAAACGGGGAGAAGGGACAAGCGGCGGCCTCCGTCGTCCCCTCTCCCCGCAGGCGGGGAGAGGGCTAGGGTGAGGGGCAGTTTTTTCTTGAAAACGAGACAATCGGCAACGACCGAAACACTGCGAACAAAAACAAAGGGAACAGACAGACATGACCAGAGTAGCCGTGATCGGCGCAGGGCCATCAGGTCTTGCGCAACTCAGAGCCTTCCAATCCGCCGCCCAGAAGGGGGCTGATATTCCCGAAGTGGTCTGCTTTGAAAAACAGGCCGATTGGGGCGGCCTGTGGAATTATACTTGGCGCACCGGGCTTGATGAACATGGCGAGCCGGTCCATGGCAGCATGTACCGCTATCTCTGGTCGAACGGCCCAAAAGAATGCCTGGAATTTGCCGACTATTCCTTCGAAGAACATTTCGGCAAGCCGATCGGCTCCTACCCGCCCCGCGCCGTGCTCTGGGACTATATCAAGGGCCGCGTCGAAAAGGCCGACGTGCGCAAATGGGTGCGCTTCTCGACGCCGGTGCGCATGGTCCGCTTCGATGAGGAATCAAGGACCTTCACGGTCACCGCCCACGACCGCGTCAATGACGTCATGTATGACGAGATCTTCGACTACGTCGTAGTCGCCTCCGGTCATTTCTCGACCCCCAACGTCCCCTATTTCGAGGGCGTGAAAACCTTCGGCGGTCGGGTGTTGCACGCCCATGATTTCCGCGATGCGCTGGAATTCAAGGACAAGAACGTGCTGATCGTCGGCCGCAGCTACTCGGCCGAGGATATCGGCTCGCAATGCTGGAAATACGGCGCGAAATCGGTGACCACCAGCTACCGTTCCAAGCCGATGGGCTTCAAATGGCCGGAGCGTTTCGAAGAACGGCCGCTGTTGCAAAAGCTCGTCAACAAGACCGCCCATTTCGCCGATGGCTCGACCAAGGACGTCGATGCGCTGATCCTCTGCACCGGTTACCTGCACCATTTCCCGTTCCTGCCCGACGATCTGCGCCTGAAGACCGCCAACCGGCTCTGGTCCGACAATCTCTACAAGGGCGTCGTCTTTGAGGCCAATCCGCAGCTGATGTATATCGGCATGCAGGACCAGTTCTACACGTTCAACATGTTCGACGCCCAAGCCTGGTTCGCCCGCGATGTCATCATGGACCGCATCAAGCTGCCCTCCAAGGACGAGATGAAAGCCCATTTCGACACGTGGCGCGCCCGCGAAGAGACGCTCGAAGATGCCGAGCAGATGATCTGGTTCCAGGGCGATTACGTCATCGAACTGCTTGCGGACACCGACTATCCGAAGTTCGACGTCGAGGGCACCAACCAGACCTTCATGGAATGGGAGCACCACAAGGCCGAAAACATCATGGGCTTCCGCGACAACGCCTACAAGTCGCTGATGACCGGCACGATGGCGCCC
>JAESGK010000167.1_pt1 | contig 54524 bp, 48 predicted proteins | sample 9269681 | NCBI WGS metagenome assembly JAESGK01 (sample SAMN14515347, study PRJNA621673) | algae metagenome | isolation source: Timaviella obliquedivisa GSE-PSE-MK23-08B and co-occurring heterotrophs from... | place: USA: Grand Staircase Escalante National Monument, Utah | collected 2006-08-15
CTGGAGTCAAGAAAACGCCTGTCGAAGATCACAAACCTGATAATCCGGTCACTGGACTGCTCAAGTTCATCCGTGATTACAGCCAACCTGCGATCTTCTTTATTGCTAACATTCACGAGTTCTTACCAGGCGGACTTCAGCCTAATCTGTTTGTGCTGCAAGATTTAATCGACTTGTGCAGTGAGATTAAGCGCTCGGATAAACGGATGATTCTGTTGGGCGATCGCCTCCGTCCTAGCCATCATCTAGACGGTGCGATTCACGAGATGAGTAATCCTCTCCCTACTGAATCTGAACGCCAGAGCAACCTCACGTTTCGTCTCAACGATATCCAAACTCAATCTCAAGGGCGAGTCCAGATTACCCTATCGGAAACGGGTCAACAAAACTTGATTCGGGCGATGGGTGGCATTACCAAAGAAGAGTCCGATGATCTACTCTTAGAAGCGGCAATGACGCATCGGGCGATCGACGACCAAACAGCAGAGTTTGTCAAACTCCGTCGTAGTGCCAAACTGCAAAAGCGCGGGGTTGATATTCTGCAACCCCCAGCGGTCAAAGCGGTCGGACTGGAGAATCTCGATCGCTGGTTAGAGCGCAAAGCGAAGATGTTCTCTCCAGAAGCCCAAAGCTGGGGCTTGGATCTGCCCAATGGTTGCTTAATTGTTGGTTCCCCTGGAACTGGGAAGACTCTGACTGTTAAGAACATGGCAAAGACCTGGGAAATGCCTGTGTTTGTCATGAACGTGGGACGAATGATGAGCAAAGACTTGGGTGGTTCGGAAGAGAATATGGAACGGTTCTTGCAGGAGATTTCGTCGCAAACAGGTATTTTATTTATTGATGAGTTGGACAAACAGTTTGCGGCGATCGCGCTCAATGCATTGGGGGGTGACGGCGGCACCTCTCAGCGAATGTTTGGGACATTTCTGCAATGGCTCAACGATAAACGAGAGCAACGGATTCCGATCTTTGTTGCCGCAACTGCCAACCGCGTGGATCACTTGCCCAGTGAATTCCTGCGGGATGGGCGTTGGGATGCCAAATTCTATGTCGGCTTGCCCAGACGCAAAGCTAGGGCTGATATCTTGACTATCCATTTAGAGCGTCGTCGCATCCTGTTTTCTGCTGAAGACATTGGGCGGATCGCGGCAGCAACCGAAGGCTTCAACGGTGCAGAGCTAGAACAACTGGTGATTACCTGTGCTGAAGAAGCCTTTATCCAGGAGCGACCGGGTGCAGTCACTTTGGATGAAATCCTGCGATCGGCAATGCTGGCTCCCGTACAGAGCCGCAACCCAGACGAACAGGAGAAACAGCGGGAGTTGGAGCGTTGGGCAAGACAAGCCGCGATTCCAGCGGCATTAGAAACTGAAGATGTCACGGCAGATGAATCAGTCTCAGATCTCCGCGCCAGATTCTAGGCGATGGGGACAGAGGGAAATTCTCTCTGTCCTTTCTTTGAAAACCCTGCCTCTGAAAAACGTTGAACATTGGAGGAATTTTTATGGTGACGGTGATGCGACCCGATGTGAGTCAGGCGGTTGAAAGCGTGCGACTGATCTGCGTGGATACAGCCCGGAACAGCAATAAACAGTGGATAGGCTGGGTGATGCCGGACGGAGACTTGTATGTGGAATACGGCAGAGTGGGATATGCGCAAAAGCCTCATTTATATGTCTGTCGTTCCGTTCGTGCGGCAGAGACAAAACTCTCTCGGCTCATCCTTGAGAAAAGGGGCAAGGGCTATCAGCAAGTGGCTGTGGAAGATGCTCCCATAGAGCAGCTAGATTTTAGTTCCTTGGAGCAGAGTGAAGCCCAAGTGATTTGGGGACGGTTGGCGCGTTTGCAGCAGCGGGCAGAAATCATTGGGCAATATGCGGAGATTACCTTTGATAGGAACCGAGGTGTGTTCACAACTCAGATGGGCCTGGTTTCAGTGGAGGCGATCGCCCAAGGACGGCAAGCATTGAGGCAGGTGGAGGATTGCCTATCGAGTTTGAGTGGGAGAGGCGATCGGCGGTTTGTGACTGCTGTGGAAGTTTATCTTGCGGTCATCCCATTAAAGGTTGGCATGACGCTCGATCCCTATCAACTTCTAGGCACAAGGCAACAGGTGCAAGGGCAAGTATTGTTGCTGGACGAGTTGGCGTTGGCGCTATCGGAGGTAAGGGAGATTCGGGAATTGATTCAAGCCTCGCTAGGAGTAGCGGTCATCGGTGGCAGTGATGAACGGGCGCGGTGGTTGCAATGGGGGGCAGTGCAGGAACAATCAGAATCAGTTGGCATAGAAGAAATGACGGCTTCAGGAGCCGGAGACGAACGAGCTGCTTGGAGCCGTTGGGCACCCCGGTCATAAGCAGCATGGGGACTGTTCCTCATACTGCCACCAAAAATCGTTCAACGTTCAAAGATTTTTCTGAACTCTGGAAGCATCGCAAGCAAAGTCTGGGGAAAGAACTTGCGCCCAAGAGCGATCGTTTGTACTGTCTTCATGTAGAGCAGAATCTCCTCTGCAATTTTAGTCAGCCAGAAGAAGTGTCTATGACGACTCAGCAAATCATTCAGCTAGAACGGGGAGTTAATGGCGTTGAAGTCGAAGCTGTATTGGTCAGCTTGACCGATAAAAACTTGATTGATGTAGAGCGATACTGGCAACCCCGCCTTGAAGAAACGAGTGAAGCCGACCAATTTTGGGACTGGGAACAAAAGCATCGAATCTACACGAGAAACGCCCAGTACGAAAGTTATGCGATCGAATGTGAAGGCATGACGCAAGGTCTGATGCTAATTGCTATCAGAGGATATCGCTCTTGGGTGGAGGCACAGCGTCGGATCGTCTATGTTCATTCCATCGCTACTGCACCCTGGAACCGGACGCAATTGCAAAATCCAGTTGAATATCGTTTGGTGGGGACAACTCTACTGGAATTTGCTCGGTTTCGGAGTTATGAACTGGGGTATGGGAGATTAGTGGGACTTCATGCCCTGCCGGGAGCAGAGGGCTTTTATCGAAAACTCCATTTTATGGATTGCGGTGTAGATGAGGAGAAGGAAAATCTGGCATACTTTGAATGGTATCAACGGCAATCCACCCAGAGCGATGAGTGGGATGAATGGGAGGATGAGACAGATGGAATTTAAGATTAGTGCAGCTCGGCGGAAAGAACTCGCCCAAATCGAAGCAGAGTCCGGCTGTGATATTGGAGCAGGTTTTGACTTGGGTGGAAACGTCGGGAAGTTCTACACCAGCTATTTGCATCCTGCTCCGATCGATGGGGATAAGTTGATGGCATTATTGGAAAGCGAATTAGGCGATCGCTTGTCTGCCGACCAGATTGTGTCCTTGGCTCATGAGGTACAAATGCAGGCTCAACAGCAGCTTGCAGAGAAAAGAATTGCTTAAGTTTGACCTAGCGCAGAGCGATTCCCACACTAGATCACCTTGTACAGCCTTTCAAGAGCGATCGAGATAACTTTCTGGTGGGTCATGGTGATCTATGATTGTTTTTCGCGTTCATCGTGAACTTGCAAAAAATTTGCTGAATCTCGATTCGGCGGTACAGCACATAACCCTGTTTACCGAAAAAGACTCGCAACTTTCTCTAGACAGTATCTGGAATGACAACGCCTCGATCGGGCGATTCACTCAGCTAACTTTGCCAGTCAGCAAGTGCTTCTGGCAATCTAGAGACTTCAAATCTTACAGTTGCTTCTCTGCTCCCAGTTTTCTGCCCAACGCCTGATCTGTTCGTGGGAAATACTGTTCCCAGTTTGCTGAAAGGGTTACCACCGTTATTCTTTGTCTTAAATGACTTCAGCTTCAGCTTGCTAGATAATCCGTTCATTCCCCCATTCAGCAACGCCGAAATATTATTAAAGTTGACTTGGAGCAGAGAATGCATGTAATCAAACAGCTTTCACCAGAGAAAGTGATTCAGATCAGAGGACATATTCAGGCTAATCTATTTCCATTGGCAACCGCAGAACAAGCCAAATGTGCTCGTGGACGATTGAATTTGTGGCTGCAAGCAGAGCCAAATTATGGCACACGGAAATATCAGCCTGCTTATCACGATCAACGGCTCTGGACGTTTTGCCAGGGGATTGAGCCAGATGCAGCTTTGGCGCAAGTTTACTTTGCAACAGGTAATCACGGTATTAGTTGGCATCGAGATGCTAGTTATGCCAGAGCTGATGCCTTTATCGTTAATCTAGGTCAGGTCTGTCTGCAAACCAAGATGAATGATGGCAGGCTGATTAGTCTAGAGTTGATGGGCGGTGAAATCATTTCATTCAATTGCAAACTGATGCATCGGGCAATTCCACGTAGCGATGCTCGAATTGGTATTGGCATTTGGAAAGATGCGATTGCGATTGACGATCCAAAGAATTGGCATGGGGCGATGGACACGTTACTTCACTCCCATGAAAGGGGCAGCGTCTCCCGTCATTGAGCAGATTTGTAGCCTAACGCTCTGAACATCCATCATCTCTCAGCTTTGCAGCTCACGGAATATGACTGATACCCTGATCCACTTTGAGTCGGGATTTTTATTCACACATCTACGAAATTGAGAGGTGACGAACATGGAACTCCTTACAGATGAGATTCGCAAACAGATCCCGCCCTTGTATGCCCAAGATGAAGCTCCTGATCCCGTTGTTCACATTAAATTCTTCACGACGGGTTCCAACTGGACCTGGTACGCCACTGAGTTCGATGGTCAAGATACCTTCTTTGGATTGGTCAAAGGCTTTGAAGAAGAATTGGGGTACTTCAGCCTTCAAGAGCTAACCGAATGCTCTACCCCAATGGGATTAAGCATTGAACAAGATTTGAACTTTCAGCCCACGCCACTCTCCCAGTTGCGCAGCAAAGATTGACGCTTTCGCATTCTAGTGAAAAAGAGTTTCTAAGCTCAGGTTTAGAGGCTCTTTTCTTGTCGTCAAAGCCATCTTATTTCTATCTCAAGGAGAACTACAATGCTACTCTTTTCAAATTCATCCGCTCTTTCGATGATCGATGACCTGCTCACCGATTTAATTGTCATCATTGATGTTTCCTTCAGTCTGTATTTGCTGGTGATGTTTGTCTTAGGGGCGATCGCCTGTTGTTCTCCTCGCCAGATAGTAATTCCGGTACAAATTCCTGCCCCAATCTTCTTTCAAGATGCGATTGTGCCCTTCAAACGACCGCTCACCCACTTGACAATCCGACAACTTAAACAACGGGCGAAAACAGCCCAAATTCTCCGCTACTCCCGGATGCGGAAGCCTCAACTAATTGCAGCATTACAAGCGCCCTAAACCTTTGCTATAAAGTCTCCTTCATTCCTGTAACCTCTATGATTTTCACCGTTGCTGATTCAACCTCAACTGAATGGGCACAGCGCCGCATCACCCAACTCTCTGCCAGTGCTGCCCCCGTTGAGCTACTTTCCGTCATTGCAGGAGTCGATCTAGAAACGGCTCAATGTTTAGTGGAAGCGATCGCCTGTCAGTCTAATCTCTTTGACTCTCACCAAGTTTGGGGTCGATTCCGCCACCTGACTGCGTCCCAACTTCAGCAAGTTAAGGGCATCAGTCAGAAAAGAGCCGCTCGCATTCTAGCCGCGCTGGAGTTTGGGAAACGGGTTTATAATACGCCCCTATCCTTACCCACTGTGGACGATCCACGGGTTGCTGCCAGCTTGCTCAAGTACGATTTGGCGTACTCTGAGGTTGAGCGCGTTGCAGTCATTGTTCTCAACATTAAACACCAGGCGATTGTCAAAGAAGTCATTGCAGTCGGTAGTCAAGTAGAGTGCATTGCCAGTCCCAGTGAAATCTTTCGGACAGTTTTGAAACATAATGGTGTGCGCTGCATTGTTGCACATTGCCATCCCAGTGGCAGCATTGATCCGTCGCCTGAAGATTGGGCGTTAACGCGATCGCTCTTGGCGGCAGGTCAGGCATTGGACATTCCCCTGCTCGATCATTTGATTCTCAGTGGAGAGGAATGGTACAGCTTTCGACAACAGACTCAGCTTTGGGAGGAGACTCCTCAAGGAGACTGAAAACCCTGGCTGGTTTTAGGTGAGTTTGAGGGGCGGTAAAATATCGCCATCCACATAGAACCACTGCCCACTTTCCTGGACAAAGCGCGATCGCTCATGCAATTGGTTCGCTGCACCAATGTTTTGCAAGTCTTTTATTTGAACGGGTTGATACAGTGCCACAAATTCCACGATGCCGCGTTTATCCTGGGCTTGCCCTTTTTGGGTTTTAACAACGCTCAGACCCATCCAGCGAGTATTTTGGATGCTTTGGAGGAGCGTGGGGCGATCGTCTGGTTGTCTTGATTTAGGGTGCAGGGTAGCAATGAGATAGTCGACATTGCCTTTGCTGTAGGCAGTATAGCGTGAGCGCATCAAAGCTTCGGCAGTCGGCGCAGCAGCTTTCCCACTCAGATAAGGTTCGCAGCAGTCTATGTAGTAGACTGTGCTGCCGCAGGGACAAAGAGGTTGTAGCAACATAAACATTTACTGATTCGTCACCGATAGCATAGGCGATTGCCCACCTCTTTTCCCAAAAGCCTCACCTTCAATTCCGTGATGTCTTATCTGTTATGAGTTGGATTCTGAACGATATAGGAATGTTGTTGGAGCCAACCAAAGAAGCTCTTGAGGGCAATTAGCGCCGCGTACTGAGAATTGAGGGAGTAGCGAGGTATTGATCGAGTTGACCATCGATCTATTTTCTTCTGTTGCGCCAAGTGAGCGCAGTATTGCGCGATGTCATCGTGGGTGATCTCTTGCCAGCCTTTAGCCGTCCAAGCCGAGAAGTTTCTCAGCCAGGTTTCGTAAGAGCGACGAGTACTGAGACGTAAATTCTTAAAGTTGAGAAATTCTTCGATCTGTGTCCAACGTTCATCCACCGTCTGAGATGTTTGCGGCGTAGTGGCTAGGGTCACGGGGATTCATTGCAGTGACAGAATGTCCCCATCATACCGACTTTAATCTGGAATGTTATACCTGCCGAGATAGATTTAGATAGATGTTGTGAACGAAACTTAACCCAAAAAGCGCTACTTCCGCAGCACAGGCGGTGACCTCTAGAGAATCACCATGACTACAACTATTCAAGCTCAAGTTAGTCAAACAACTCTTAGCAAAGTGAGTCGGTTATTTAACGCTAGCCTCACCGATTGTCTTAATGAGCTGCTACAAAATGCTCGACGGGCAGGGGCATCAAGAGTCACCGTCACTCTTTCAGACGCACTCTTCGAGATACCCGCAAGGGGTCGCCACCTGGTCATCGCAGATGATGGAGTGGGCATTGCAAATCCCCAAACTCTGTTGACCCTGGGTGAAAGCGATTGGTCAAATGAGATTCAACAGCAGGAAGCCCCTGCGGGGATGGGCATCTTCTCACTGGCAAACCGCAACGTTCTGATTCGTTCGCACAACTGGCAAGTGCAGCTGACCCCGGCTCATTTTGCGGGAGAGGCGATCGCGATCGTAGAACCTTGTGAAATGATTTCTGGCACCCGTCTGAGTTTCACAATAGAGGAGAAGGAATCCAAATTCTTTGACGATCGGGTTTGTCACATTGCCAAGTTTTATCCCTTGCCCTTATGGTTAAACGGCAGAGAAATCCCACGCCAGGATTTTCTGAGTAATGCGCTCTATGTTGAGAGCTGGCAGGGCTTATGCATTGGGATACGTTACACCTATCAGTGGAAAGGGGTCGCCACCATTAATTTCTATGGATTGGTTCTGGAGCAGGCGCTACCCAGCCTTGGCTGTAATGGACAAACACTGTTTCTGCACTTAAATGTGGTGGATTGTCCTCAATTGAAGCTGGTCCTTCCAGCTCGAAAAGAAGTGGTGCAGGATGAGTTCTGGGCAACCTTGACGATCGAAGTTCAGCGCATCTTGTACCGCTATGTGGCGACTCTACCGCATCACGATCTTTCCTATAAACAATGGCAAAAGGCGAAGTCATTGGGTATCGAACTTTCAGTAGCACGGGCTTGCCTGAATGAATTTACCCCTGCGATCGCTGATTTGTACGATCTCGAAAAGGGTCAACCTATGATCATCACCGAGCGATCGCTGTTAATCGATATTGACCATCTGGCATACAGTGAACAGCAGGTTTTCTGGCGTGCCTTCCAACAAGCACAGCTTGACTATGAGCCAGTAGCTCTCCATGAGGACTATAGTGGCTATCCCTGGTATGACCGTTTGTTACGCCTGAGTGACGTGCGCTTTGAGATTGAGCAGGATGGAATTGTGATGGGGTTTGAGCAGTGGCGTGAGGAGCTGTTTCTTAAAGGAAAGGCTGCTCTAGTGCCAGGAAGCCTCAACGTCACAGTAGATCAGGTGTGGGCAATCGCCCATGTGACCGATGGCGACTTGAATGACTTAGAGATTCGGTTAGCCTGTGAGGTGTTGCTTGTGGAAGACCCAGAAGAGTATTGGGAGAAAGTTGAGCAAACGCCGATTGTGCTGAGTCAGTCCGCCAATCTTGCTGTCGATGATCTGGCGACGCTCCTGGAAGCTTCGTATTTTTCACCAAGCGAAGATAGCGATTCTGATAGCTTGTATACGCAGCAAGAAGACTTTCGCGAGATGGCTTATGAACGAGCAGCGAAAGCGCTACTAACTGACCAGGCTGCACTTCAAGCAAGGATGGCAATGGCAGCAGAACGGCATTTGCGGTGGATGGTGCCATCGAATCAGAAGATGGAAATTCGCCTGATGCCGAGAGGCATAGATGATCCGGTCGTGTCCGTGGAGATGGGAACGACAGATTGACTTAGAGTGCAGTGACAAGTTCCATTTTGGGATGTTGCAACTTTTAGGGTACGGTTAAATCTTGTAAGTCAGCGTATTTCAGATAAAACTGTACCCTAAACTTTTTGATAACTCCTATTCATGACCATCTTGAAGTTATGGTCTAGTTGAGGTGGTCACATAAGACATTTAGTAGATGAGATCCTGTAGCTGATGGATCTTGCTGAATTGTAGGGGCAACTGCAATTGGAACTTGAAATCTTTCGAGGCATAGCGATCGCGCCCTAATCTTCCCAAAACATCGAATCACTCATTGACTCCGCAGCTACGGTTTTTTTTTATTACCGATGGCGATCGCTCCTAACGGCAAGTCAGGCGATCAACATTCTTACTCCAGATCATCTGATTTTAAGTGGTGAGAACTGGTGCAGCATTCATGAATGCTGTTTACTTTGTCAAGAATTGAACGCCGATGATGATTAACGCAATTCAGGATGATGAAAATGATGCTTCCGCATAGCAGGAAGGATGTTTTTCCTAAAGAACACGATGAATCATGCTGTTTATGCAGTCATCATTTTTATGTCCTTGCTGTTGAGCTGGATCAGTTCTCATCACCATCACCTCACCGTATACGAAACTTGGCGTACCCTAGCCGAGAACCAGGTACATCGCAACCATCGCAAGCACGCAAAGCCTCCAAAAGGGGCGATCGAGTGAGGTGTTAAGTTTAGTGCAGATTCTTGTACTATTGAAACTAGAACAGTTTGGAGGTATTGTGGCATTTGATAATCTCTGTAAACTACTGGCAGAAAAATACCCCGATCGGTTTGCGCTGTGGCTATTAGGCGAGGTGCCCTCCTCAATTCAAGTTTTGAAGAGCGAACTCAGTATTGAACCGATTCGAGCCGATGCTGTCACGTTCCTAGGAACAGGCAGTCGAATTCTCCACATAGAATTTCAAGTCAAGGTCGAGACTGAGCCACCGATGTCGCTCCGGATTTTGGATTACTGGGTCAGACTCTATCGCCTGTATCGCCTATCAATTGATCAAGTGGTGATTTTTCTCAAACCGCCACCCCCAGGCACCGTGATTGAAAGTGCCTTTGTCATGGGGCAGACGAAACATCAATATCGCGTGATCAAGATGTGGGAGCAAGACCCAGCGACATTTTTGAGTGATCTGGCACTATTGCCGTTAGCAACGTTAGCTGCTACAGATAACCCATCTGGTTTGTTGCATCAGGTTGCAGAACAAGTCATTATGATAGAGATAGAGAGCCAGCAGCGGGAGGTTGCTGCCTACAGCCAACTGCTGGCAGGATTAAAGTTTGACAAACAGATGATTCGACAAGTGTTTCGGAGTGAAGCCATGCAAGAGTCAGTGATTTATCAGGAAATTCTCCAGGAAGGCGAAACTAAAGGTCGGCAGGAGGGTCGGCAGGAGGGTCGGCAAGAAGCTAGCCAAGAAGCGACTGAAGGGCTATTGTTGGCGAAGTTTAATGAATTGGATGATGAACTTCGCGCGATTGTGCCGCAGTTGGTGGCCCTGTCCTCTCCAGAGCGATCGCGCCTAATCTTGCAGCTTACCCAAGAAGAGCTACTTGCCCACTTCAATCGCCCTGGGTAAAACTGCATCACCCTGAACCTGAATTTAAGCCCTGCAATCCTGCGGGGCTTTTGGGCTTATCGATAGCCGAGCACGAGCGTTCCCTAACGCAATCTAAAGTTGGATATAAATTTAGGTTTGGCAGAGATCGCTTGAATTCGATAATTCTTAGAGTTTTTCAGGAGCAGTATCGAGGTCACTATTTATGTGAGAACTACGATGATGTTCAATCCGCTTAACCTAGCTCTTCGAGTTTTTGAGACAAAGCCGCCACAGCCGTTTCATAATCTTTCCCAACGAGATAAGAAAAATGGTAATAGCTGGCAAGGTAGAAATCACAGTCAAACTTTTGGTATCGATCCGCGATCGCCATGAAGCCGTACCGAGCATCGCTAGGTGTAGTAAACCAATCACGGTAATAAGAATCTTGAAGGAACAGAGTGAGCGTCTGTTGGTCAACGCTAGGAATCAAACGTAAAGAACAGATGCTGCTATGGTGCGATCGGGAAACGGGAAGCAATACATCATAGCCTTCAAGATTGAGAAACTCAGCTAGATTATCCTCAGTGCGCGGGGAGTAAGAGTCTTCTGGGAAGGTCAAGAAATGATGCCATGACATCCAAAATTCGTGTTTGCTATCAAAGCCTGGGTCAATGTCTAAACGCCACTGATCAGTTTGACATAAATCATCGAAAGCCGTCTGAGGTAAGTCCGCGAGTTTCATATAATTTTCCTGAAGATGGGTCATGACGAATGGGTGCTTCCTAGCTCTCGCCTTTGCTGCTCCACAATTGATGAAACAAGAGAGATCAACGTATTCCCGTTGAGTGTTCAAGTAAGCCTAGGACTTGCCTGCTATGTCATCGCGATCGCCCTTAATCTGCAAAGCTCTAGCTCAGCAATTTAACTTGCTAGCAACTCCCCGCGACGATGCAAGTAATCGCACCAGTGTTGAGAGAGAGAGGCGATCGCTTGGCGTTCATTGTCATTAGTCCATAGCTCTGAGCCATGCAGTTTCCAACGGCTGAGTAACCGCTGAAGATCGACAAGTTCGGTCGCCAAGGTAAAATCAGTTTCTAGGTTGATAGTGGGCACCGTCCACTCAATGAAAAACTGACTTTCCCGGATTAAGTGTTGAGCGATCTGTTCATCCATTCCACTTTGAGCCAGGGTTTGAATCCGAGTCAAATTTAAGGCAAGACTATCTAATTGTGCTGCCTGATTACCCTGGAGGTAATGAGATTTCAGAATATCCCAGTTCATTGCCATTGAACCTTGCCTAGAAAAGTTTGTAAGATTTGATTGACTTGTTCCCTCAATGCAGGATTTTGAATCTCTGCTGAGCGATTATTAGCCTTAGAGCGGATGTTAATGATTGATTCATACCCTACAGTTTGAGTGAGAGGATACCAATCAGCCCCCCAGAGATTAGCTTGGTCGCTGCCATCTCTCAATAAGACTTGCTCACAATCTGCATGAAGCTCCCCTCCTCCCGCTAGAATCCTACGTTTGACATCCACTGCTAGTTTAATATAGATCCCTAGAGATTCGAGCATCTGTTGCATCTGCTCGGGTGTAGCACGGCTACGAATAATGTGAATCATGGAGCAAGGTCAAAGTGGTAGGTACTAATATACCTGTCAATCGGTACTGTAAGGATTCAGATTCCTTCATTAGTGTTGACCTGCGATCGCCTCCTCTTTCATAATGAGGCAAGGAAAATCTCGAGAATATAAGTAGTGGTATAGATTCTGTAAATAGGACTTCTACGAAGTTAATGGTGTAACCTTGCCGAGCGCACGTTGCTTCACAGACACCGCAAAAGTCGCTCCATAAAGAAATCTAAAGTTGCTCACACAAGTTTGGGGCAGAGAGAACAGAATAAAAAAGCGTTCTAATGAGGTGAAAATATGAACTATCCCAACCCCCGCATTGACCGAGAACGATACATCTCTAGCTTGCGAGAGAGTGATGAAACGGTTGAAGAACTTTTGTCGAGTGGAGCCGATATCGATGACTTGATTGAGGCAGGCATTATCGATGATGAAGAACTAGACTCTGAAGATGAAGAACTAGACTCTGAATTAGAAGCGGAGTCGCCGCCCGAAGTGCTCGCTCCCTGACCGTTAGAGATAGACTTTGAAAACTTTTGAAGTCTGCTGTTGCGATTTGACCATCCGCCAATCGCCCCTGAGTCACCATGCTATTAATTCCACACATCGACATCAAAACTGGGCAAGCCCTCACCGAAACGACTGCTGAAGGAATTACACAGCCTCAACAAAAAACGATCGCCCATTCTTATTTAGAACACTGGCTGACACATCATGGTGTAGAACAGCCCCAATTCTGGGTGGGCAAGTTCCAAAGCACCAAGGAATCCTACAACGCAGCAGACCAGCAGCGACTGGAAGCGGAAGGCAAATACCTGGTGTTTGCCAACGGGAAGAACGGTTATTTTACTGATGCTGAAACTGCTAAATTCTTAACGGAAGGAGACACAGAGCGAAAGATTCGACCGCTTTTTAGTAATGACAAGAATTCCCCACATTACAACATTGCCTATGGCTCATTAATTGCCTCATCCGGAATGGCTTCAGCCTCCGTGGGCAGTGCGAAGATTCTGGTGATTGACGATGAGCAGCGTAGCCACGGCAATGCCCCCTTAATTGACACGCACGGTCGTCCAGTCTCGCCTGCTCAAGTAGAAAAACTCTATGAGCAAGATGGGCGACGGCACGATGTTAATCTCATCAGGATTGATGGCGCAGTTAATCCAACCCCAGGAGCGAGAGGCAATCGCCCAGTCCGTTTTTGAGCAGGCAGGCATTGCCACAGATATCAGTTCTCTGACCCAGGATAGTGCTGCCGTCAGCGCGGTATTGCCCGAAATCGATCGCCAACTCCAGCGATTAGGAGAACGCACTGCCAGTCAATTTCGCGCGGCAACCCCTGACCTTCCCGGAATGCTCAAGGGGACGATGAGCACGAGCGCCTGGTGCGATCGCCTGGGTGTAGATACCATTATCTCCAAAAGCGACATCAAAGGCGATGATGGCACGCTGTCAGAACCAGGACTCAAAGAAGTTTCTAACTTCTGGGTCAACCGCAAGTCAGACGGTCGCTACAGTGAACAAAAAGTGGGTCCTCAACTCAAAGGCTGCATTCCTGAAGCAACCCTGCATGAATTCAACCCCCGCCTCAAAGCTGAAGGCGAATCTCTCGCCGCCGTCGCCGCAGACCCGCCAGGATTATTGCAGTATTATGTGGCACAAAAAGACAGACACCAGAACGTGCAATCGGATGAACCAGAATCGGATGAACTGGGATCGGAAGAAACCTCTGCCGGAAAGCCTCCCGATTGGCTGCATACAATGGGTAAAGCGGATCGCTTCAACGTGCTGACTGGGTTCAACAAAATCAACTATGAGCTGGATCGATTCTTGAGAGGGGAACGTGTGGACTTAGCCGTGCGCGGGATTTATGTCCCCACCGCAATGGCGCAACACCACAGTCAGCTTGAACCCTGGGAAGTGTGCAACAAAGATTTGCCTCATGGGGCATTAGTTGCCTACTACCGATCGCCCTTGCCCAACGTTAGTGCCGTGGCGATCGCTATCAACAACACCGAGATTCTCAAAGCTGAAGATCCAGAAGCCTACGGTAAATCAGGCGTAGCATATCTCTCCCCGTGGACTGCTAAAAACATTGCCATTACTGATTTTGACCGGGATGCTAACGGTTATTTTGTGGGGTATTTACCGCAGGTGTCTGACCTGCCCGAACAGATTCGTCAACAGTTAGCTTCAACATCTGAACAATCCCCAGCAGACCGCTACGAGGCAGGGCGATCGCACTTCGCAAACCTGATTGTGCAGATGCAGACGCATCCCGAGCAATCCCCCATTCGACCCGGAGAATATCCGCTGGCAGTACAAGAATTCATCGACCGGAATGACCCGGAGCGTAAACCTCCTGACATTGCCAAACAACCGAAAGAGAAACATCCTTGGCATGAGGGAGAATCGCGCAGTACTGCCACTTGGCGGGCATGGCAAGCGACCGCAGATAGCCCCATCGGTAAAGTCGCTAATGTGGGTATGATTCTGCAATCGCTGGCGTGGGAAACCCAGTACTGCCCAGAACAGAAAAAAGAATCTTTGCTGCAAGAGATTTCGTCGAGCTATGAAAAGCTTTTAAAGGGTGGCAAGCTCAATGATAATCTTCACTTTCGAGACATTCAGGATGACCTGAAGGCGATCGCCCAAGCACGGCAAGATTTACCTAAAATTACTGACACACAAGAACGGCAAACATACATCCAAATTCAACTTGATAACACCCATAAACTGCTCTCTGATATCGCCAGCGGAGCTAACGCCAATAACCTCCAAACTGCTGTAGACAGTGCCAAAAGCCACAAAGGGATTGACGAAGAGATTCATAAACTGGCTCATGCTTTAGCTTATAAACCCCATCATCTCCGACAACACCAAAAAGATGGCAGTGTTTATCTGCATGACAAGACCATGCCGACTAACACTGAAGAGCCAATTGGCTGGGGTGTGGAACAAGCTAACCAACTGTATCAGGACTCCAAACTGCCAGAATTAGACAACAAAACTTTTCGAGATCTGATCCCAAAATCCTGCACTCCAGCACAAGAAGCCGCAGCGGTAAAACTAGCGCAACGATACAACGACCAAATCAAAGCTGCGGTGAGTGCCAGGGAACGTTTACAACAGAAACGCCCTGAAGATGAGCAACCGACCTTAACGATCAGGAGTTCAACCTCAGAACGTGAGATTACTCTGCAAAGACTGTGCAGTGCTGACCCTGAAAGTCGCTCTCCGATTTGGCGGGCTGAAGGTATACAAGCAGATTGGCAAATCCGGTTAGAGCGCAACGAGCAGGTCAACGACTGGAATCCAGAGAAATTGATAGCCACGTTGATTTACGTGGATGATACCGGAATTGAACAACACCAAAAGATTGGCTATGTCTCCCAAAACTCTGTGGAGAAACATCAGTTAGAGAAACTTTTGGCGAAACAAGAATCACTGACGATATCAGCGCCGCGAGTGAAGCTGAATTCAGCCTATGGGCTGCAAAATGATGTGCAGGAACGGTTTGCGAAAGCCGCGAAGGAGTTGCAAGAGGCGATCGCCCAAATTCCTCAAGAAGAACGGATGGCTTATGCTTCTGTTCTGTGGCATCGTTCTGAGGGCATGGGTATCGTGTTACGTGCCTTTACGTCTGAACTCTGTCAGCAGCTTCAGCAATTGCCTGAGATAGAGCTGAGAGGCATCCAGCGCCCTACCAACGAAGTCGGACAAATCCCGAATGGGGAATACATTGTTCGATTTAGTGAATACAGTTACGTCAGCGATTTTAGTCAGCGACAGAATACTTCTCCGTCAGTGGCGATCGTCATGGCGGATGGCAGTGAGAAACAGTTTGGGGCGATTTCAGATACTTCGATGCGAATGCCCAAAGGCAGTCTCGCAAAAGTTTTAATTGAAACTGAAAGCTCGGGGAAACTTGCCAAGATGCAGGTGATCGAGAAACTGGAACCTGTGGCGATTGCCCCAGAGTCAGAACGTCATGCTTTGACCAGTCAGGAAGCGAGAGATTGGTACACGATCGCCAAAGGTAACAATGATATCCCCTTGGCTGAGAACATCAGCGTTTTAGGGAGTGCCTTGCAGCATTACTACAATCAAGAACAAGGGAGTGAGGGCGATCGCAAACCACCGGGTCACTACAGCCATCCTGCTGTGACAATTTCACAGGAAGAACGGCAGCAGATGGAGAGCAATCGCACTCATGCCCTTTCCGTTGGAGAAGCACGGGAATGGTATGGCATTGCAAAACTGAAGGGCGATCAGCCCCTAGTGAATCGTATTGAGTCATTGGGAACCGCACTGCAACAGCACTATAACCAAGAACAAGAAGGTGGGGGACAGCTTAAACCACCCGCGAATTACAGTCATCCGGCTGTGACGATTTCACGGGAAGAACAGCAGCAGATGGAGGGCGATCGCGCCGTCTGGCGAGAGGCGATGATCCCTAAGCCGCAAGCTCCGAAACGAGAGGCGATCGCGTTGTGAATCGAGGGCGATCGGGCGACACTAAACGCACCTCATAGGTGGGTTTAGCCCGCTTAGAATGAGGTTTCTGAGGGATTAAACCCTGTCGTCTGGGTGGGTCAGATCGCGTCGGTGGCTCTGCTGCGCCTGATTGCGTAGGCTTTGATAACCGTGACGCCACTGTCGCATCTGGGCGGGCAGGTGGAGTAGCAACTAAAGTGAAAACGCGCCAGCCTTCGATGACGTTGTAAAGATCTTCTGCGATACATTCCATCCCTTGCGATCGCAGTTCGGCAAGATGAGCATCGCGTTGTTGTCGAGCAGTTATTTCATCGTCAAAATCAATCTCGCGGTAAACAGTTTGAAACATGTCACACCTCTAAGTTGGGCAGGTTCAAAGAGCAGGTGAGATAAGAGAACAGGGGATTGCCCCCTGTTCTTCAATAGACCTTAGACATCATGCAGTATCGATCGCCTAGATCACAACGGATAGTGACAAAATCTGAGCCGCCATTCAGCGAAAGTCAAAGAACTCTGAGACTGCCCCTCGTCTCGGCATTATTTTTTCGCAACTAATTCTTTGAATTGCTTGCCCACAGAGAACCCTGGAACGGTGGTGGCAGCAATCTGGAGGGTCTCTCCCGTTTGCGGGTTGCGACCTTCTCTGGCGGAGCGTTGGCGAGGTTCAAAGGAACCGAAGCCGACCAGTGTCACCTTATCGCCTGCGGCAACGGCTTCCATAATGGTTTCGAGGAGTGCTGTTAAAAGGACATCGGCATCCTTTTTCGTCACTTCTGCCTTAGATGCGATCGCATCAATTAATTCGCCTTTGTTCATCGTTAATCCTTGAGCTTCGGTCAATTCACGTTTTGGATTGTACTGTATTTTTACAACATGTTCCCTCTACCGCCCGGTTGTTGCCAATTTTACTAGCAGCATTGTGACAACCTGAAGCGTTCACACAACAGTAGGTGACTGAAACGGCATTAGCTGGGAAGCATTCAAGGAGGTTCTCCTTCGTCCGTTTTGAGTCGGATGTTCCAGTTTTGAAAAGAATAACGTTGGAACGCCCAACTTCTTTTTGTTCCAGTTCACTCTTCTCATGAAGTTGACAAAGAAAGCCGATGGGGTCAATCAGTTCTTGGGAGAGATTGGCGAATTGAAACGGTAAAGCGATCGGGTTTAGAGGTGGAAAGCCAAGACATCTGAGAATAAGTATAAATACTCAAAAACTGACCTAAACCAGCTCTGAGGCCCTTCTGGGCATCGTGAGGAATTCTGAAAACATTTGAACAAATTAAAAATACTCTCAGGAAACTGGAGGAAGTTTTAGAAGGTTCTTGGAAAATCTCAACGGAAAGTTCTAAAGCTTCTGAAGAATGAAAATCGCTCATTGTCAAGAATGCTGTGCTACTGATAAAGCTGAAAAGAATTTTAAGGAAACTGGAGGAATTGTTAGAGCTTCTGATTCAATTCTGACCATCATTTGAGGAAGCTTGAGGATATTTTAGGAACAAACAACGCATGAGAAGTAGAACAGTATTCTGACCATAAAAAAGATAGATTCGTTCACACAGTACGCTCACTTATGCTATGATTTTGAAACAATTTAGCTCTAGTTCAATCAGCGTAACGAGTAGAGCTAATCCCGATCGCCATCCTGCCAGTTTGGGGCTTGATTCAGAAAATCCTCATTTTTTCTAGATCAAGAACTGCATCTAAATTATTCTGAACTTCTTTGACGTGTACTGCTCAAGTACTATTAGCAGTTGAGTAAGAACCATGTTGTCTCTGAGAAATGTTTCAGCCCAACAAGCGCAGCATTATTACAAGCGAGAGGATCGCACCTCTCCCAATCGCTCGTTAGCAAAGTCTGAGACGAGTTCTTTAGACACCACTTGGTTTGGAACAGGAGCCGATCGCCTCTCCCTCAACTGGGAGATCGAGCCAGCAGACTTTCAAAAGATTCTAGAGGGCACGAGTCCATCCGGTGAATCGCTGAGCGCTCGTAAGATTGACCTTGAAACGCGCCGTGCCGCCACCGACTTTACTTTCTCTGCTCCTAAAAGTGTCAGCATCGCCGCTTTGGTGCAGGGCGATCGCCGCGTTGTGGAAGCCCATGACCAAGCCGTTAGATCTGTGCTGACGGTGATGGAAGCACAATATTCTCAAACTCGGGTTCGCACAGACCAAGGGCAAGTCAAAGTCAGTACTAATAATTTACTCGTCGGCATCTTTCGTCATGAGACGAGTCGAGAGCAAGATCCGCAGCTCCATTCTCATGCGTTAGTGATGAACTGTACGCAACTCAATAATGGTCAGTGGCGGAGTTTGAGCAATGAGCTGATCGTTCACCACTCCAAATTTTTAGGGCAGATTTACCAAAACGAACTAGCGCACCAGATGAGCGAATGTGGCTATGAAGTTGAGCAACGCGATAATGGGCAATTCGAGCTAAAAGGATATGCCGAACTGCTAGAAACGTTCTCGACTCGTCGGCAGCAAATTGAGGAACATTTGGCACCCATAGAAGCTCCTACGTTGAAGCAGCGAGAACATGCAGCGTTAACGACCAGGCAAGCAAAGGTGCAGATTGACGCTGAGGTTTTGAATCAACGATGGGAAGAGAAACTGGTCAGCCTTGATGCATCTGTGCCTGAGATTCCTGAACCCGCAGATCGCCCCGATTTAACGAAAGTCGTGAGCCAATGGGCGATCGCCCATTGTGATGAACGAGGCAATGTATTTCGCAGGGGAGCGGCAGAACAATATGTGGTGGAGAACTTCACGGGACAAGTGAGTTTAGCTAACTTTCGCAATGCCTTGAGAGAGGAAGCTGTAGTGTTGGATGAACTCACAGGGCTGATGATGAGTGAGCGATCGTTGAGGCAGGAGTTAGATAGTATTCAGGTAATGGAGGCGGGGAAACGCCCCCCGCTGGATGACTTGAGTGATATGACAGAGGGACAGACGGCAGCAGAACAAGCATCATTGACGCAGTTAAATGATGCGATCGCCTTGAACTTCGCAATGCATGACCAGCTGATGTCCTGGCAGCGATCAGGAAAAGGTGAGGATGCAGATCGCCTTAAACGTTACAAGGAACTGGCAGAGCAAGCTGGATACAGCGTGAAGGGCTACGCTCCAAGCCTGGAAACCGCTCAATGGTTAGCGGAGGATGTGGGCATGGAAACTGAACCAATTGCCACACTGTTCAACCTGTCACCAGAGCCACAATCCGAGGAATTAGATGAAGAACCAGAACTAGAAATTTGGGTGGTTGATCAAGCAATAGGGATGAGTCCTGAAGCCATGAGTATCTTGCTTGATCAAGCTCAGGAACATCAGGTTCGGTTGATTCTAATCGAAGATTGTCCTCAGAGTGGGGTGAAAATTCCCGGCAATCCCTTTCAAGCCCTTCAGCAAGCTGGGATGCAGACTGTGGAGATTTTTGGGGCTTCCTTAGAAACGCTCCATGCTTTCAGTCTCATGTCAAAGGACGCTTTCAAAAATGACAATAATACTAAGTTAAAGGTTGAAATTGAGCCGACAGCGAATGAAAAGATCCGAGCCGTAGATGTGGCGTTTTCCTTGGAAATACTTGATGCCTCTAGCTCTGAACAGGAAGAGACTTTCGAGAGTATCCGTGAGATGCAAGTGATGACTGAACACGACCGTAGCACCAGCACCCAAGTGAATTATTTAGCCCCCGCACTCCTAGAGCAATTGGAGGTGGAAGCAGACTTGGCAAATTCACCAGAACCAGAGCTGGAGGAGTCACTTGAGATTGAGCGAGCTCACCCGCAACTCTCAGAAGTGCCAGAGGCAGCAGTTGAAGTCGAGCGAATCAATTCACCAGAACCAGAGGAATGGGTTGAGGTCGAACCAATGAATCGACCTGAGCCAGAGGAAACAGCACCAAAGATTGATCCTTGTCCCCTTCCATTAGAACCCGTTACTGAACTGTGGGATGGAGAATCAAATGCCTTAAGGGAATTTCACCCAGAAGCTTGGGTCGAGGTCGAGTCACAGTCCTCCTCAGAAGTCGAGTCGATTGTCCCAGATGAGGCTGAGGTCGAAGTTTCCCAAAGCGAGAGGCAGCCAAACGAGGACAGCGATCGCACTGAATTCATCGCGCAACTGACACAGACAACCGTGCAGTATTTCAAAACTCAATTGAAGCGGGGTGAAGCTTCAGCGGTAGACGGCAATCTTGCTAGGGTAGAAAGCCCGGATTACTGGGTCAGGTATTATCACAATGAAGAAAACGGGCAACCGCCCCTGCTGCAAGTTCAAGATAAAGCATCGAACTCCACGGTCTTTGAGATCTTACGGCAAGGTGACCAATGGGAAGCCGAGGTGGTAGCACCTGGCTCTGAGGCATGGTTAGAGCAAGCCACTCAAGAGTTATTAGCCGCAGGACAAGGCGATCGCGCTGAATTCAGCGCGCAATTGACGCGAATCACGGTGCAGTATTTCAACACTCAATTGAGACAGGGTGAAGTAACAGCGGTGGATAGCAATCTAGCTGTGGTGGAAAGCGCGGATTACTGGGTGGCTTACTATCACAATCAGGAAAATGGAGAAACACCGATGTTTCGGGTGCAAGACAAAGCCACAAACTCTGCTGTCCTTGAGATCCAGCGGCAAGATGAACAATGGGATGCCGAGTTAGTAAAACCTGACGCTGGGGCATGGTTGGAGCAAGCTTCTAGAGAATTAGCAGCACAACAGGAAAGAGCACAGCAAACCCAGAAGCCGCAAATGGAGCTGTGAGTCTTCGATCAGACCTATGCGCCACCAACCCCACCCGACAATGAATTATATACTGCTGGTAAATAGAACATCAAGAAAACCAGTTTTCGCTTTGGGGTTAGCATTGTGAGTCACCATCTTCGTGGTATTTACGAACCGTTTTTTACCCTCTAACCATGATGAAATATCTCTTCATCGCTTTGCTCGTCTGTCTACTTTTTTTTCAAGGCGGTCGTATTCGTGCTCAAACAGCAGGCAGAATGTGTAATGCAATGGAGTTTGGTGCTCAAGCCGATGGCGTGCATAAAGATACTGTGGCTATTCAAACTGCGATCGATCGCTGTGCCCAGATGGGAGGAGGGACGGTGCAGCTCTCATCAGGAAAATATTTAAGTGCGCCGATTTTTCTCAAAAGCCAAATCACTTTGGAAATTAGTGCAAATGCAGTGTTGTTGGGTTCTCAAGATATTGCAGATTATCAGAGTGCCACACCGAATTTTAGTTTAGAAGCTTCTGAGCAGTTGTTGGGTTTGGTGAATGCCATTGAGCAGACGGATGTGGCGATCGCAGGCACTGGCACCATCGACGGTGCGGGTCAACTTTGGTGGGATTTAGATCGTGCTGCCAGACAAAGAGAAGAACCAGAAACCATTCGCCCTAGACTGGTAAAGTTTATGCGGTGTCAACGGGTCAAAGTGGCAGACATTACCTTGAAGAATTCTCCCAGTTTTCATCTGGTGCCGCTCTTTTCTGAGGATGTAGTGATTCACAATATCACGATTCAAGCGCCACCCGATTCTCCCAACACGGATGGCATTGACCTAATTTCGTCGCGTCGCGTCCAGATTTCTGGCTGTAAGATTGACACGGGAGATGACAACATTGCCATTAAGTCTAGCGTCATCGATCTAGCTTACCCCTATGCGGGTAGTGCAGATACCACGATTACGGATTGCACATTTCTGCATGGGCGCGGCGTGGCGATTGGGAGCGGCACAATAGGCGGTGTGAATCAAGTGGTAGTGAAACGCTGCTCGTTTCGAGGAACGCGCAATGGGTTGAGGATTAAATCAGGGCGCGATCGCGGCGGCAGAGTGGCGAATATTGTTTATCGTGACATTGAGATGGAGGGCGTGAGTGCAGCAATTTCTTTCACGTCTTACTATCCCAGCCCGCCCCAAGACGATCGCCCCCAAGCAATTACTGCGACTACTCCTGCATTTCAGGATATTACCATTACCAATCTGGTGGCACAGGGAGGCGCAAGTGCTGGACTGATTGTGGGACTGCCTGAACAGCCTCTTTTTAACATTGCGTTGAACAATGTCCAGATTGATGCTGAAACCGGATTGGTCATTCGGAATGCTACTGTGAAAACGACGAATGTGCAGGTTAAGGCTCAAGCCGGAGACGCATTCATTCTTGAAGAAAAAGGCATTTTGAAAGTGAATGATCTGTGATTAAAGGTAAACTCCATGACTCAGACTTTTAAGACTGAATCCACTCAGCAATTTACAGCAACCCCAACTCTTCGATCGCCCAGCGCATCTCTGGTGAAAGGGTATCATCGGGACTGGATTGGATCACTTGCTGAATCTGTTGTCTTAGAGCAGGTTGCCCGACTCGGGCGATCGCCTTTTTGAACTTAATTAGGGTGAGTTCTTTGGCGATCGGCAAAGGGATTTGAGAGGAGAGGGCTGCATGTGCTGAGAGGGTGATGAGTGTACATTGACCGTCCTGTACCGTCACAACATATTCGTCAGAGTCTTTTGAGAGACGATAGAGGAAATAATCAATGGTTGTTGAGCGGGCTGTGGCAATTAGCTGAGGATTAGCCGCCGCCAACTCTATCCCTTGGTAGGGCAAGCAAGTTACTGTCTCTTCAGGGAGTGCCGCAATCACTTTATGAGCGGCGACTTGAAGGGTGCTAAAGAAAGCGATCGCCAAGCCGATGCTGAAAGAGGTGGCGACGAGGATCATTTTTTTAAGTTTCATAGTCTAATTCCTTTAGCCTTTGGAAACAACGTAATATCGATAAACGAAGCCTGCGAAGGCAACACCAAGCAATAAAATTCCAGCAGGTTTGAGTAGTGCAGCTAAATCTAAGAGGATCGGGGTGCTGAGAACTTTGCCAATGCCGTTAAGAATGAGAGCGAGGAAGGTCAGCCCCAAACCACCAACGGCAAGTTTCTTGAAGAATTCAATCTGCATGTTGAGGAATGGGTTTAGCGATCGTAGATTCTTTAACGTATTCAGTCCCGTTAAAGCAAAAAGTATGTTGAAAAAGTTGCTTGAAATTCTTCATCTCATGAACCTTTAAGCAGGGCGGTTGTACATCTCGTGACGAGTCAATCTCAAAAAAAGGAACGCCTCGTGGTAACTCAGATCTGACTCGCATGGATAAAACGAGTGAAAGTTTTTGGACATCCTCATCGAATAAATATCCAACGTAGAGGCATCCGCCATTACCACAGAGGCGATCGCTGTTGAAATCGATGAGGTAGAAATTTTCTTCTTGATGTGCCCTGACTTTTTCAACCCAGCCGTCGGGAATATTAGTGAGGGAGAAGGTTGAGTGATCCGCAATCATGGTGCTGATTTGTTCGGCATTGAGCAGACTGAGAGCAGGAGTCCAGAACTCAGAAGATCTGGCACCACACCCTGAGAGTAACAGGTTCAAAATAAGAGCTAGAAGGATGAACAACCCTAGCCCAGTCCTGAAAAAGTAGATAAACTTGGTAAGCCAGATCGGGGCAGGTAATGCTAATGGGTCAAACTCTACCTCAACAGCAGAATTAGCCTGGACATCAACCGTGACAGGGTTCTTTTCTGTACTCATGGTTTAAGGGGTTGATTAAGAGGATAGACCAAGTTGCTCAAGTGCCCAAACATCTTCAGGTGCTTTAGAACGTTGAAAGGACGGGAGTAATTGTCGTTTGAATTCATCTAATCCATATCGAGCGATCAAGCGTTTATATTTGAACAACGTGAACTGATTGGCGACAGGTTGGGGCATTGATTCTGATAACCAATTTTCCTCATGACGATGATTAGAGTAGATAAAATCGCAATATTGGTCAGAACCAGAGACTACGTAAGGAAAGGTAGATTGCTCAGGAGTTCGACCAGTGTTTGATCGGATTACGTCAAAGAGATAATAATCAACGTCCTGATAGCGGGTTTGAGCCAGTAATTTAATGTCCCCAATGGTGACGCGAAAGAAGCTATTGTCATCTGGCAGACAGGGACGAGTTACTTCAGGGATTGGAATAGCTGAGGCTAACTGTGCTCCACCGATAACGGTCAATAGCCCAATTAGAATGAAGGCAATAAAGTTCGTTGCTTTGAATTTCATGGTTTCTCCTTAAAGATTGAGGAACGGACGAGGATCGACCACTTGCCCAGAGAATCGATCACCTGGTGTCGTACCTGTATAAACTTCAAAATGTAAATGGACTCCAGTACTACCTCCAGTAGTACCCTGAGCACCCAGGGTTTGACCTGCTGATACAGATTGTCCCTCCTGAACACCAATAGAATCTAAGTGAGCGTAAAGGGTCATGGTGCCATTTTGATGATCTACCATCAGGTAATTGCCGTAACCACCGTCCTCAAACCCAACAAAGATGACCTTGCCACCATCAGCCGAGAGGATTGGATCTCCCAGTGCTCCAGCTAAATCCAAACCCTCGTGAAAACCACTCTCACGTTCACCGAATGGGCTGGTTTCAACAGAACCAGGGGCAGGATTAACGAAAGTGCCAGTAGCCTTGCCATCGCCCTGAGTCGTAGCGGTGATGGTTGTGCAATTGACAGGTTTTACACCCTTGGAAGAACCCTCATAAATTTGTTGGGCTTTAACACCGTACTCGTAGACAGTCAGCACACCATTGTTATCAGTTCTACCAGAATCAGTCGGGATACCAGGACCGCCGTACCACATTTGTGCGACTCGCTCAATCAAACGATTGCCCGTAAAAGGTTGACCTGTTGTCGGGTCAGTTTCACTAGTCGCCCTTGCTGTCAAATCAGCAATTTCAATCTTATAGACTTCCTCTTGAGCAGCTTGTGGGTAATAACGCAATATCTCTTCTGGAGTCGGAGTCGCACCGCGATTGAGAGCAGCTAACCAATTAGCCCCACCAGGAACTTTGCCAACAACTGCCTGAACTGACTCCTTGTAGGACATGGTTTGATACCGACCAAGGGCAACACCGCACAAGCCCGCTTTATCACAAGTCGGATTGCCGATCGCCTGATAATCGCCACTCCCTTGAGATTCAATGGCAGCGATCGCCTCACCCAAATTAGAACCACCCACGCCTTGAATGCAGGGTGGATTACTCCGGGCGATCGCAGGTGAACCAGCCGCTGCACTAGCCCCGCCACTACCGAAACTAGCACTTGGGGCAGCGCCACCAAAATCATTGAGTGCCCCGACAAAGATTAGGGAATTAACAGGATAGGTCAGAAATGGAACGCTGAATTGGTTATAAGGGGTACAGCCTGCCGATGGATCACAGAACCGAAAAAACAAAGCTGAAGAAACCTGATCTGTAGATTCATCCGGTTCCCAAATGACCTGCTTAAAGAAGGGTCCAAAGGGATGCCGCCCTGTTGGTTCAAAGCCGGGGAGGTAGTTCATTCCTGGCATATTTGCCAACGCACCATGCCCACCCCTAACGGCGTGATACTTACCAGAGATCCACTGTTTCCCCTCAAAAGAACTCTGCATCTTCTTACCCTGGTTTTCTAAGTCATCGAGTTCAATGTATGCACATTTGGCGGGTGTCACTAGAGCGTCTGGCGGGTTTGTTAACATGCCGTCATCAGGACAACGGGCATCAAAGCCCACGACATTACTACCGGAAATCGTATTATGTCGGTTGTTTTCGGCTGGTCCATAGACCATATCAATCCGGGCGATAATACTGCCAATGGTGGCAATGGGATTCGGGAATGAGGCAAGCGGCACCTGACTTAAGCCAGGAATCTGGGCGATCGCTTGAGATTCAAAACCTTCAAATGCCTGAAGCTGGGGGATATCAATATTAGGGATTTCAGCAACATTAATTCGGGATAATTGATCCTTCGGTAACGTTGCAAAAGAGGATTTACCAAAGTCTGTGAACTGACTAAGGAGTTCAGACAATGGAGTTCCTAACGCCTGTTCAGGTAAACCCTGATTCAGAAACAAGGTCTTTAACGGTGCCACTTCATTCAGGGAGAACTCGCCCAAGCGAGGCACGGCTTCTACTAAAGCGCTAACTTTTTGCTTAGCAATGAGTGGAAATGAGGACGCTGAGATCTGAGTTAAGTCAACATTAGAGAGTTGACCAATTTGGCTTAAAGAGAAGTCTTGAGGAGACAAAGAACCCGCCAGATCCTCCAGCTTCAACACGTCTGCCACAGATTGACCCGCTTTCCAGGAACGCCCTAAATTGGGTACTGAACCAGAAGAGCCGATCGCACCAAAGTCGTCAAACGAGAACTGCGACCAATCGGGAATAATATCGTAAACGCTAGTTTCGTCGGTCACTGGCAACGATTGAGCAAAGGCGGTAAGCTGCCCAGGTGTTACCCAGCCCAGCCAGAATAGGAGACACAGAAGGCAACTAAGGAGCCACCTCCACATGGCATGATGCATCAGATTTCCTCAATTTCTGGTGGGGTTACTCGGAGTTGATGAGCAGTAGGCGCGATCGCTTCACCATTCTGGGTTCCGTTCATGCCCAGTAGTGTTTGGGGAGACGTAGCAAAAATACTCGTGTCTACTCCAGCGGCAGGCTTAGCGTAACGGGCGCGATTTAAGATGCCGACAATTTGGTCAGACGTTTCTTTTTGTGCAGTAGCTGGCGTGAATTGCTGGCGTTCTGAGATTAATTCTTCAACGGTGACGGTTGGTAAGTCAGGACTTATCTGCGATTGCACCATGTCGTCAAAATAGCGTTGATGGGCAACGCGTTGGATGGCTTTGCCAACTTCATCTGGGGTACAGCCGCGATACTCTCTTAACAGGATTCGCCATTGCAATTCAGTGAAGTCATAGCGAAAATATTGAGTTAAATGAACGTTGAAAATTTGGTAAAGTGCGCCTGCTTGGGGCAGTCCAAAAAAATGAATATAGTCAAAGCGGCGAATCATCTCTGCCGGAAGCATTTCTAAGTGGTTAATCGTGGCAAACATAATCACGGGTTCGGTATGGTCTTGCATCCAACTGAGGAGGCGACCAGCCAGCTTACCGAGAACGCCGCCTTCAGTGTCCGATCGCCAACCTGAGAATGCTTTCTCGAACTCATCAAAGAACAAAATGGTCGTGCCGATTTCGCTGACATAACGAATCAATTCATTGAGATTGGCCATAGATTCTCGGACGGTCGCCCCGATTAAACTATTCCAATCACAAGCGACCAGGGTGGCACCAATGCGTTGAGCGGCTAACTTAGCAGCAAGGGATTTACCGGAGCCAGGGATGCCCCACAGCAAAACAGCTTTAGGCGGACGGAGGTTGCGTTGTTCAGCTTCTGGCTGTAGGAGAAACCGAATTTTGTCTAAGGTTTCGTCCAGTCCTTCTAACCCAGCCGCAAAGGGGACATCGGCTTTGGGCAGGAGGTTGATACCCCGTCCTCGCAGTTTCTCTTGTTTGTAATCGAGGATAATCTGAGCGATTGCCTCAGCCTGTCGGGAAGGAGCGACCCTTGCGGTATCTGCGCAGCAGCGCGCCCGTTTGAGGATGAGCTGGATTTCACCCCTGGGTAAACCAATACAAGCTTGAACAATTTGCCGTTGGTCTAAGAGAGTTAAATTTGCTGATTGACAGGCGATCGCCACTTGCTGTTGCACCTCTGACTTGGAGGGGAATGGATACTCCAAGACTTGAAGAAGGGGATAAAGAGATAACGGTAAATGGATATCCTCATCGAGGAGCACGAGATGCTGTTTGACCTGAGATTGCTGTTGTTCAAAGTGAGCATTAGCCACATGCACTTTGAAATCATCTGGAGTCAAGGTCTGAAACAGCCCTTCCAGAATGAAGATGCCAGGTTTTTCTTTCATCATTAAATCGAGTAAATCGGTGTTCTCTAATTCAGCCTCCAAGAAAGCAATTGCCTCGCCTTGAGTCGTGACGAGTTGCCAATAAAGATAGCCACTGTTGACGAAATAAACGGGTAAGCCTGCTAATTCCTCAGACCATCGTAAGAACTGTTGGAGAACATAGGGGCGATCGCAAGTCGCCGCCTGAAGTGCCACCATTGAAGCTTTTTGCCTAGCAAGATTAATCCAATCGTCAAAGTTGGATAGACGGGTCATGTCCTTAACCTCAAGGTTTAGTTTTGAATTGACGTTGATTGGGTGGCTTCACCCAGGCGAAACAAAAGCCACTTTGGGCGATCGCCCCTCCATATTGCAGGGTGATGCCTAAGCCTTTGACCTGAACCTGGCAAGAGCCATCCCGGAGGGTATCATTCCAGCGCATTAGGTCTTGGGCATATTGCCCCTCATCACTAATCGCCCATTCCAAAGCTTTCAGTTCGGGTTGCGTTAACTGTCCTTTCGCTCTCAATAGGCTTCGCTGCCCATCCCCCCATTGCTGTCCCGACAGGAAGCCCACGGCAAAAACGGCAAGCGTCATAGCACCCATGAGGGCAAATGCCATCAGCGCAGGTTCTTTGGTTTTCAGGTTGGCTTTACAGATCAGGTCATTGACCGATGCACTTAACTGTTTTTCAATTCCTCTCGCTGCTGCTTTTTCGTAGTCTCTCAATTGTGAAAGCACCTGCCCATGACAATATTCGTAGGACTGTTTCAGTTCTTGGGGGGCTTTGAGTACTAAGACTTGCAGGGTAGACGTGGCTAATAAAAGCGAAAAGATAGGGTCTTGTTCCGAAAACCCAGAAGCTTGAACAATCCCCAGCACGTCTGCCCGCATGTCAGGGTCAAGCTTTTCAAGCAATTGATGCAGTCGGGTGGAATCGTTCATGTTGAGGGGATTTTAAGTTTCTTCTCTGGTGCATCCTTAACTTGAGCAGGGGAGTGGAAATCAACACGACTCAACAGGGCGATGACTTCATCGAAGAAGGTCTTAATGCGTTGAGCGGCAATTACCCCTTGCTGCTCAGCAATTTTTGTCTGAGCTTCAATCAGATTCAGGTGATGGCGATCGACGAAATATTGTTCGGCAGAACCCAGCACGGGAAAGTCAAAGATATCGATTAAATTTGGGGCTGTTAGTGCTTTTTGGTAAAGCGCATCCTGTTCTAGATAGGAGAAATCAATTCCATTGAGCCGACCACGATTGCGAATGAGGACATGAGGAATCTTTTGATCCAAATCCGTCAAGCTTTCGTTCAATAGCTGGATGGAAGCATAGCAACCATCGGTGACAAACCAGTAAAGCAAAGAAATACCATGCTGCTCTGCTAACGACATCAGATTGACTTGCTTAATCCACCGATTGAGAACGCCTTGGGTATTGGAGGGCAGATTGACGATGACATGCTTCTTAGTCGCCATTGAGAAGATGACATCGGGTTCTGCATAACGATGAGGATGATCGCTGAGCGTGATGTGTGTAGCAGGGTGAATGCTAGCGACATCGCCCGTTGAGGTGTCTGCCTCAATCAGGTCAAAATCCCAATCTTGAATTGTAAAATAAGCGAGGAGGCAGCGCGAGACAAAGGTTTTGCCTACTCCGCCTTTTTCTCCGCCAATGAGGTGGATCATGGTCATCGGTTACGCTCCAAACATACGTAAAAAATCTTTCTGGATCGGATCACGCTTTGTTTTGCGCTTCTGTTCGGGTTCGACTTCCTCTTCTTCCTGGTCTTCGCTTAATTCAGAATGATCGACAGACTTTGAATCATTACCATTGAGGGCAGATCCAGAGCTAGGACTGAGGAGCGACCCTGGCAGTATCTGCTTTGCAGCGCGCGCTGGAGGTGGCAACTGATAAATCTCCTGAATTGATTGAATGACTCCAGACAACTGACCAATGCACTCATAAGCCCTTGATAAAGCCTCGGCATTTGGGGTCAAGGCTGGCATTGGACGTGGCAACTGATAAATCTCCCGAATTGCCTGGATTGCTCCAGACAACTGACTGATGCATTCATGCGCAATATGAGTTGCAGCTTGGCGATCTGCATCTTGTTGTTCATTTTGTTCTTTGAGCGCAAAAGGTAGAAATCGGCTAATCAAAAGTTTTTCTGCTTCTTTGATCCGGTCATACCCTCGACGTTCCAGGTAAAGGAGCACTTGTCCCAGTTGATGATGAGGATACGGCTGAAACCGGATTTTAATATCCATGCGTTTAGGGTCAGTCATGGTTACTTCCAGGAATTACGGCAAAACGAAATACTGTCTAGTTCAATTACACTGTCCAGTTCAATTACACGGCTTGAGGTTGTTGCATAAAGCAACTGTTAAAGAGATGAGCAATGTCAGCCATCCGATGGTTCAGCAATTGCCCCTTCCCATCAACAGCCCCCAGATCTAGAGGTTCACTCCAGATAGGTACAGCCCAGCTTAAAATCTGCGTCAGCTCATCTTTCAAATAAAAGCTAGCTCCACCGCCTATGATGAGCGCCTCCAACGAGCGGGGGAGCGTTTTGTCGAGCCAGTTCTTCACCAGAGATCCGTATTCCAAACGGGCAATCCGAATCGCCTCACAGATCTCCTGGGCTTCTCGCTCCACATTCAGAGGTTGGGTGGAACGTACCAAGGAACGCACCAAGGGATTATTAGGCTGATAGTTCTGACCAATCTGAAAGACTGTAGAAGCGATCGTCTCATCCAAGCCAGCGGTCAGGTGAATGATGTGCTGGAGCAGTTCGGTAAATCCTAGAGCAGTCGTTTGGCTATGACTGGGATCAAGAGTGCCATGCCTAAAGGTGAGACAAGAGATATCCCGATGACCGACCATGAGAATGACTACAACTCTTGCCTTAAACCATGATTTACTATGTTGCTGAATCAATTTCCAGGCATGACCACCCCCTTCAGGCAAGCAAAAGAAATCATCTAGCGTGCCTTTCATCTTCTGACCGCGAAATTCAAATCCTTTGAGGGCTGCGGCAAGTTGCTGTTTGAGTTGCTGCCCATTGAGGTATTCCCCATAGGGCAGCACTGTTGCCAATTTGACAGTGAACCTGCCACTTATTTCCTCCCGTTGCCCGATCGCCCCGATCGCCGCCAGAATCTTGTATATTGCTTGTTCATATTTAAGTTTGTCGAGACGGGCGATCGCCTTGAACTGATGAGCCAGTTGACCGACGGCATAGAAATTCTCATCTTGGGGCAATTGCAGCCAAGCTTGATGCTCAGGGTCAGCGCAAAAATCCACAGTTCCCAGATGAGTAGGCTTAACAGGCAGCGCCAACACTTCAGGTTCCATCCAAAAATACTGGAGCGTATCCTCTAAGGCATAAACCACTTTAGTGAGGGAAGATCCAGGATCGAGTCCAATCCGAATTTCTTGAGGGGAGTGTTTCATAGGATTAATTGCGAGTAAAGGACTGCATAAAATGTTCTGCGACCAAAAACTAATTCCTGTGGGGAGCAACAGATTAATCTAGCTCTAGAATGTCTTGTAGTTCTGTCTGCTGTTCTGCATTACGCGCTCTCACCCGTTCACTCAGATGAGTCTCTATCTCGTGCTTGAAGGTCAGGAATTCTGCTTGACTAAGGCTGGACGCTTGATGCTCCCAATGCTCTCCAGCCCAAGTGGCGTTGACGACACAATGCCCTGCATCATCAACGATCGCCAGTCGATTTTCGTCGCGGATAAACGTGATAACTTTTCCATCCCAGCGCACTTCATCGGCTTCTGCTGAGTTCAATACTCTAACTGCAATGGATACTACTTCCTCAAGATGATTTTGATGGAGTTCTGCTCTTGCCGATTGCACAGCCGCATTCCAACCGTCTTCACTGGCACCTTGTTCAAAAGCATTCTCATAGCGCTCAAAGGCGAAAGTCTCATACATTGAAGCTGCTGTGGTCAAAGTTCTGGCTTGATGTTCTAGCGTACTGGCATGAGCTAATCTTTCAGCGTACTCCTTTGCTAACTTTTCCAGTTCTGTCTGAGCGATCGGATGTTCAGCGATCGATCGCTCAGAGCTGTCATTTACTGAAGATGCTTCAATTGATTCGACCAGATTCTGGAGTGCATCAAAACGCTGAATAATTTCGGTCGGTAAATGGTTAAAGCCTGCGCTTGACTCGAAGTTAATGAGTTCGGCATCCACTGCCTGTAGCTCGGCGATCGTATTAGCATCATCAAGCTTTCCCTCGATCTGATTGAGGAAAGCGATCGCCTGTTGGGTTGTGATTTTGAGTGAGGTCTGTTGCATGTTAATTCTCCTAAAAGGGGGCTTCAGGCATGGGGATGTAGGGGACAGAGTCTTTTGGTTCCTTAGATAAAGGCAACAGTCGCTCCGCCTCTTTCGTTCTCAATGCCAATGCTTGCTCCATATCAATGGGGGGACGCTGACTTTGTTCACGTTCCGTCAGGACTGGTTTTAATCGTGCTTGCCAAAATGCCTCACATTGTTGAGCAATCTCTTGATCGGTTTTCGGAATGTTAATGCGTTTGATATGCCAAGGCAATCCAGAGCGTCTTCGCCCCTGAAGCGCTGGACTTTTGAGGATGCATTCACCTTGCCGAAAGCCTAAGATTTGGTCAGTCGAGATCAACGGTTTCTTGTGGATTTGCTCATTGCTGGATCGCCCACCGCCACTTGTGCCGCCTGATCGAGACAAACTTTTTGACTTAACCCAAACCTCGACTTCCCCTAAAGACTTTTGCCATTCTTCAGCCGTGTTGTAATGGTTGGGATTAAACCAGAACTGGGAGCCTAAGCCTGACAAGAGAATGTCAGACCGTTCGTTGCCATAGCTTTCCTTAAGCTGCGCCAACGATTGAAAACCATAGATGCCGATAAATCCTTTGGAGCGATGTTCATTCGCCCAGGTGGGTGATTTAGGAATAAAGATGGTCGGAAATTCATCTCCACAGAACGCGATCGGGACAGTCCGTTGAATCGAGAAATTCTTCTGCATGACAATATTAATCACCGCAGCAATTAACGGGTTAAGAACATCTTGTCTAAAAATATCGCTCTGAAAGACGAGCATCTGTTTTTCTCCCAGAAGCAGTGGCACATTCGTTTGACCCATCAATGCAGGTAGAACGCGAGGACTCATGAACCGAGTTAAAACATCAGCAGCCGTTGAAATAATACTGGCGGTCGTTTTTTCTGATTCAGTGGCGGCAATCAGTTGAGCAAAGCCCACTTTGACAAACGGGGGCAGGTTTCCGGCTTGGGCAGCGATCGCCAATCGTTTGGGTAGATTATCTAGTTGCAAAACGCTGAATGCCATCGCCAGGTCAGGGTATTGGGTGGCTTTGGCAAACTGCATCAGCGATTGAATCAAGCGTTGTCCAGCGGGGCCGAAGAAAGCGTCTCCTTTGCCAGTATCGCGTTTAAGGTTTTTGTGAAACACTTCAGCCAGGACAGCGGCGGTTGTGTCATCATTTTCATCACTCAAAAAGTCGAGGGGATTGATGATACAGGTGTAGTCTCTGCCGGGGGAGAAGATCCGAACATCATAGCCATGTCTGGCGGCGAAGCTAGCGAGATAGGAGAGTTGTCCACCTTCGCCCTGGTCGTCGGCTTTGTAGTCATACAAAACTAAGGGCATCCGCTGCTGAATGGCACTGACACAGAGAGGATTAATGACAGAGAAGGTTTTACCAGAGTTAGCCCGACCAATTACCGCGAAACTTTGATTAGCGTTGGGCAAGAATAGGGTGGGCGGATGTCCGGTCAAGAAGGTAATCAATTGGGGCAATATCCCTTTCATCTGCCACTTTTTAAGTGAGCCACACCAAAGCACGACCTCGTTAATTTCGCTGCTTCTTAGCTGTCGTCTCGCAGTTTTGAGCGCAGCTAATTTTTCAGTGGCTCCTGCCCACCGACCTGTCGTGAGAATGCCACGACGATGCCCACCATTAAAAGTATTGAGCAAAAAGACGATGCCAAAGAGAGCGAAGAAACCCAGCATCTGGGGCTGAAGGAAGATTCCTGCGAGTGGCCCCAGGGAGGTTTTTAACGCTTGTGTAATACTTTCTGTGTAATTGACTTGGAGTATGATCATTGGCTAACTCCTGCTAGCTGCATCTAAGCCCAGTTCGCCCAATGTGGTCAAGACAGAGAGCGGAACCCCTACTTGTTGGGCGATCGCGATCAATGAGCCACCATTGCGAGACTGTACCAAAACTTCCTGAACTTTGGCGACAATCGGGTCTGTTCTCGTGGTAAATCCCTGGCGGATAGCAATCCTTAACCCGCGCTCAATATGGTTCATCGTGGCGTAACCTTTCTCGGTTTGAATGCCGTTGCTATTGGAGGCGATTGCTTCATTGTCTGGAACAATGGCGATGCCGTTATGGTCACGGTTGGGAATCGGTAATCCTGAAGCAATCTCCAGATCAAAGAGATAAGTCTTCTGCTTTCCTTCCTGATTGACCGTGGTAATGCTGATATTGGGTCTACTGCTGCGAGTCAGGTTCTCAAAGGCAATGCCATCACTGAGTCGTAGGATTAATGCTGTTGTCTGCCCACTATCCATTTCAACGTTCGGGGTATAGAGAACATAAGTCGGATCTGAGAGGGTGATGGAGGTAATAAACTCATCGGTTCTAAAGTTGATGACACTGGCACGACCCGGAAAAATCTTGACCGTTGCGCCTTCCTGGAGGGCTGTCGTAGCGCTGACAAGATTTAATGTGGGCAATCTAGCAGGTCTGACCATTACTGCTGGTCTGGATGCTGGAGATGGGACTTGAGCTTGGGCAAGGTTGGGTAAAACTATCAACCCACCGACAGAGATTGTGCAGTAGAGCATCAAGATCGGTGGTTGAGGGTGATTAAACTTCATGGGTTAACTCCTAAAAATCCATTCACCATCACAGAAACATTTTTACCTGCCTTGATGGTTAGGGCAGTCTGGTTGTTGATGCGACCATCCCTATTACTCCTTCGCCGGACTTGGTCAGCGAGTTCGCCCAACAGGTTGCTGGCAGCACTTCTGGGTAACTCGTTCTCCGCCGACGCGATCGCCTGACCCAGACCCCGCGCCACATCAAATCCACGACGGCTGCGGATGCGATCGGCTTTGAGAGGTTCTAAATCTCTGTCCAGAATTAGGATGAGACCGGGAGGAATGTTTTCTTCCACACGTTTTCCATTTTTTTCGTAGAGTACAGAGACAGCCGTTTGTTCAATGAGTCTGCTGCCTTCATCGACATTCGTAACTTGTGTAATAAAAATAGTTCCAGACGGTAAAACCTCGTTACCAGCTTCATCATTGAGAGCATCCTTCAATTGCACTGCCGAACGTGTATTCCCACCGCCTGCCCAAATTAACGGAATCATCACCTCAGCATCTGCTACACTCCCTAACGGAACTTCACCTGTACTTCCCCCTGCGATCGTTGGACAGCGATTCAAAATGCCATTGGCTCCAGGTGATAACTCGATCGCTGATTCCATCCGTTCTGGAGCGGCAATGGGGGAAGGGCGATCGCCTGCCATATTGGGGAGGCTCCCAACTCCCAGCATCGCACTGGCGATTCTAACCTCGGCGATCGGGGTAGCAGGCTGTTGAGCAGACTCCCGAAAAGATTCCATGTCCACATCTCCTCGCATTGCCCCAGCACTGGCGAGGTCGTTCCACTGTTCAAAGGGATCAACGTCCGGCTCTGGCGGTGTGGCTGGAGCGATCGGGGCACTTGGGGCTGACCTCGTGGTGATGGTTCGAGTTTGAATTTGAGGTTGAGGTGGCGCAGGTCTTACCGTTGGTTGTACAGTCGTTCTGGATCGGACAGGCGGCGGTGTGCGAACTTTAGGAACTGGAGAATTAACCTGGTCTTGCCCTTGCCCCACCAAAGCCAACTGGGTTTTGAGTTGGTCGCTTCGATCGGGGGTGACTGGATCTGTTTCTGAATCTCTAACGGGTGCCTCAACGACTTTTTGCCGACCGCTAAACATCATGGTCATGGCAAAGGCAAAGAGGCAAACCGTGCCAACAAGACCCGCAACAAAGAAGGTTCGGGGTACAGCAGAATTCGCCCAACCGCGACTGGGCAGCTCCACGTCTAACCGTTCCTCTGGCAGCGCCAAGGGAGATGCCCCAGCCAGCGATCGCTGTTCTTCTAAACTTAAAGGCTGATCATCATCTGGTTCATCGGGGTTCTGAAAACTCACAAAAGTTTCAGAGCTTGATCCATTGGTTTGTTCGGATTTCATGATTTCATCCTCAACGGCACAATGTCGGTAATGATTAATCCATTGCTGAGTAGCTCGTAAATCTTCTGCCGCCAAACGAGCGGTTCATCTTTACCGAAAGTTGGCGGCACGTATGGAATCGCTTTCACCGTAATCGTCCAATTCATCGGCACTTCTCGCAGCATTTGAGTGGGGCTGCTCTCGATCCGAGTCGAGACAATATCCATTTGCCACTGAGACTGCGAAACTTGAGTCGGAGTGCCAAGGCTATAAAAACGAACCACAGAACGGGCGCTACCCCGAGCGACATTCTTGGGAATAATCGTGGTGCCCAGTTGATTGAGAAACGCTTCTCGAAAGCCATCTTCTAAAAGATAGGAACCGAGATAAACTTTTGTGGGGACAATGACGTTGTTGCGATTAACCTTGATGCCTTTATCAAGGGCTTCAGTGCCAGGGATGCGGTTATCCCACTCGTAGGTCAGTTGCACCCATGCCGTGATGGTCGATTGAATGATTTTTGGATCTCGATGATTCACATCAAACTCTTGAACTGCCTCCGTTTTACCGCTATCCATCTGGACATAAACTTTGCCCCGCTTCGCTAAAGATTGATTCGAGAATGCAGTAATGAGGGCAATTAGGGTGATAAAAAACAAACTCCCTGATAATCCCAGCAAGATGTAAACCATCGTGCTTTCATTGCGGATCGGGATAAATTTGAGCCGTTCCTTGAGGCGATCGCTCCCGTTAGCAGAAGTCTCAACGCTGTCCACTGGTTTATCTTTATGCGGTGTCGTTAATCTTGTTTTCATCGGTTTGTCCCTATATGGCACCTATTGCCGATTTCGCTACGAGCCTGACTGCATTGGCAATTCCATCTGCGACCGCTGCGGCTTGACGAGATAAGCCCTGATAGAGGGCGATGCCGCCACCCCGCCCAATTTGCAAGGCGATCGCGGGAGCACCCAAGGCTGAGAAGAGTAGAAACCCGATACCACTGAGGGTTTCTGCCGTGTTATTCATGTTGACAATCACAAAAGCCATCAGTCCCACCAGAATGTTGTAACCGAGTTGGTAAGACAAAATGCCGACAAAACCCGCTACCCAAGCCCAGATCATCCGCCCCGCGATCGGCATCAGGGACAGCGCTAAAGCGATCGGGGCGAACAATGCCGTCATAATCAATGCCGCTTCAGACAGATTTACCGCGACCCATTGGACGGTGTAGAGAATAAATTCAATCAAGGGCAGCACGATGGGTTGAAGCAAGGATGCAAAGACACCGTCAATCCCACCGGGCGGAGCTGCGGCTCCCACCCCAGCCAGTTGCCCACCAGACAAGCCGACCAAATTTGCTGAAGTGGTATTGGCTAGAAAATTCGTAGCGGCGATCGCCTCAAAGCCACCAAAAGCTCCTTTAGTCCCATCAATCATGGATTGGGCTTCAACTTGGGCATTATCGAAGCAGGTCTGTAGCTGTGCTCCGACCGCACCATCACAGTCGCCGAACACTTGTCGAATCCGGGCGATCGTCACGGCATCCAGGTTGACGGTTTGAATGGCTCTCTGCATATTGACACCGCCCAGCGAGGTACGAAGAATATCATCAAGCAGTGATTGTCCGACGCCTCGAAACGCCAGCACGACCCCAGATAAAATCAAGCCATTATTGCCCAGCATGAACACGACAATGAAGGGCCATGTAATCATCTCAATGAGCTTGCCCCAGGACTGATTCTTCATAATTTCATCCCCCTCACGAATCGCCATATACAGCAGGGCGAACGCCGTAATGCCTAAAGCGAAAGCAACAGAAGCAGCCCATAATGTATTTGGGTCAGCGGCTAAGCTAAAATCCCAAGTTTTTTGCCACGATTCGCGGGTGTTTTCGGACAGGAGAAGCGCATCTTGAAGAACTTCGACTGCGCTTCCTGAACCTGCCTGAGCTAAGAGCATGGTTAAAAGCATTAAATCCACCTTCTTTTGATTTCAGGTTTGCGTTTAATCTATGGGTTTAATCGTTGCTTTCTGTTCATCTCCTAACCCTGGTAGATAGAACAGTCCACCACTGGTAATAACGCCGGAAAAAGCTGATGCATTTCGACGTTGTTCACTAACGCGCTCTGCCTGAATTTCCATGAGTGTGCGACCCATCAGAACGTTGCGAACTGAATCATCTCTGGCTCTAAGTTGGGCATCTAGGGCAAGTAATCCGGTATGCACCGTTTGTTCATGGGCTTGTACCGAGATATTCCGTAAAACGTTCTGGGAAACATCTTGCTGCTCTGAGTCTTCCATCATGGCGGTCGAGGTTTTGAGGGCATCGTCAGTCGCGATCGCATTGCTGGCTAATTTCTCCTGACCTGTTTGACTCAGAGCCGTTTTGTCGGCAATTTGTTCAGCTTGATTCTTGCGGAAAAGGTTTTCTAGATAAACTCGACCGGACATGCCACCGCCTTCCTGTTTTCCAGCTAAGGATTCCATTAAAGCCGTGCTACCCTCTTCTTCGATCGCTTCATCCACCTCATCTATTCCTGGCAACCCTAACGCTCCTGCCTCGATATCTCCAAGTGGATCTGAGCCAGCACCCTGAGCATTCTCTGCCCCTAGTCCTGGGTCTGCCCCACCGTAAATATTGCCTGTGATTTTAGCGAGTTCAATATTGGCTGCATCTAAGATTTGCTCTAGATCAAAGCTACCGAGAATGCCCTTAATCCTCTCTCCTAAGCCAATGACTCTAGAGATTAAACCGCCCGCTTGCTGGACTGTGCCGATCGCCCCGCCAATTTCATTCTGAGCCTCTTGATCCAGGACAGAATCGATCGCTTGGTTAACGGCACCATTCGCCTCAGTCGGGGCATTATCGATTCTGCCATTGATGTCATCAACAACACTATTCCCCTGATTAATTACACCGTTCAGTGGATTAAGATTCTGGTTGACTGTCTCATTAACCGTTTCACTCACTGCTGGATTCCCGGTAACTTGGCTAAGGGCAGGTGAAGTGGATAAAAACAAAGCTACTAAAGATAAGGTGAGCGCTAAAGGAATGTCTGACGTTAGAAAGTGATTAGTTTTCATGTTCTTAACCTCGATAACGATTCAGGTGATGCTTTTGATAATCTGTCAAACCAATTTCCTTCATAGATTTAGTACCTAGTAACGCCGCCTTGTACTCGTCGGTAAAGTGTTTTAAGCCTTCGAGATAACCGCGTTGAGTTTGGGGGTATCGCGCCATAATGCGTTCTCGGGCTAGTTTCTCCTCCTCGTTATTGGCTAGTGCTGCCAACATCATCGGAGGCGCGTAGAAACGGGTATCCCAGAATCGTCCATTTCGTTCAATCAACCATCGGGAAAACATCTCACCTCGGTTTTGCCTGTACTTTTCAGTCGCGTTGAGGTTAATTACCTCTTCAGGGAAATTGAGATGGTCAATGTAGGCATTAGTCGAACCATGCCGAGTTAATCCGGTAATGGTTATGCCCCGATTAGCAAGGATTTGGGCACTGGCTGAGCAGTTAATAATCGCATCAAGGTCTTGGAGCAAAATCATGATCGAAATGCCCTCTTTACGCCCAGTGGCAAACTGTTCTCCAATGATTTCAGCAAAGCCACGTTTGGCTAACAAGACCGACAACTCATCCCCCACAAACAAACTCTTGGAATGCTCCAATGCAGTTCGGAGGCAAGCCATTTGAGCGCAAAGGGCAATGATGTAGCTGTTGTTTTCATTGGTTAAACCTGAGAGCGCGTAAAACGTCATCTTCGGCTTGGGATTCACACTAGAGGGTTTGCCTAGCAGATTGCCTACATTGGGATCTAATAGTTTGGCTTCAAGCTGTGAGTAGATCTGGTTAATCGCTTGGGCATCTAGATCCCCGTAACTCTCTAAATTCATCTTTTCCTTAGAGCAGAATTTCAACAAATCGCTGGCAGTTGGCATTTGTTGCCACTCCGATGACTTCCATCCCCCTGCAAACGCATTGTTATAGCGCTCAATCATTTCAGCATCGGCAAGAAATACTTCTAAGAGCCGCAAGACGATCGCATTGACTCTGACCTGCAACGACGGGTCGATGATTTGATCCATGGCGATCGCCACAATGATTTGACGAACGAAATCCTTCCACCGCAGAAACCGAGGCTTTTGCAGAGCTAGGGGCAGATTTCGTAAATCCGGCGGCTCCAACAAATTCAACGTTTCCTGGAGGATGTTGACGTATGCCCCATCCTCATCCCCTAACATCTCGACCAGCAATTGATAGGTACTGTTACCGCCCGTGGATAAATCCATGCCGACCACTGGAATGTGTTGGGCGATCGCATCAATGACAATCCGCCCACCCAAAACTGATTTCCCAGAACCGCTGGCACCTGTAACAATTAGACGCTCCGGTTCACTAAACAAATCCACATAGAGCGGTCGCCCTCCCAATTCTGTCACTAACTCCATGCCTGTTTCATCTAGAGGCAAAGGGCAAGTGAGGGGCAGAAACCCTGTCACAGTACTAGAATCCATTGTAATGCGGCGCTCTGAAAAAGCGGTGTAGCTCTTGAGCATGACGAAGTTATTAATCGGCAAAGTCTCAGCCCAGACCCGCCAAGCAATATCGTTCTCAACTATGGCATTGACGGTTTCAAACGATTGACACAGATGGCTGGCGGCTTCCTCACAGGCACGTTCTGTATCCCGCCAGAGCACTAAAACAGGCGCACAGTAGAGCGGCAGTGTCCCCTCCGCAATCCGCACCAGGGCATCTGAGGTGTAATGGTCTTTCAGGTCAGCATAGACCTTCTTGCCTGTGCCTTCCTCGATCGCCCGCTTGCGTTCCCAGAGGGATTGGCGATTGAGTTTTTCCATCTCGTCCTGGACGACCCAGCGCTCACGAGTAGTGATTTGGACTGCCATGTCGATGTCCTTGAGATAAGGACTACTGAGACGCTCCCAGACCCATTTGAGGGCAATCCGACCACTGCGCCAATGCTTCGGTGCTTCTTCCAAGACAACTACCTTGCCGACCTTGCCATTGCAGTACAAGTAGCGTTTCTCTTGGTGATGCTTAGGGCAGGCAGTTTGTCCTTTTTCTCCCTGGATTAGGCGAGAAACAATGTCCTTTGTTCCGGCGATCGGAATCGTTTGCTGGGTTCCTTTTTCTGTATCTTCGATCCGAATTACGTCTGGCATCTCACCATAGTGATGACGGTTAAAGCGATACCACAACCACTCCCAAACTTCTTCCGGTTTCATCGCGGCGATCGCTAAGTCAGTTTTGGTTTCGAGGAGGTTACGCCAGGGAAGATAACCATACTCAAAAATCTGCCGTGCTGTTTTCAAGTAGAAGTCTTGAAAGTAAAGTTGTTCAGTGCCAACCAGGGAACGGCTAAAGCCCTGGATTTTATCTTGAAGCCATTGCACTCCTTGACCAATCGGGTCGGTGCGTTCACTCCCACTTTTTTGGGCAGTCCAGGTGACCCAAATGGTTTGTTCCCAGGTTTGCCGAATGCCTCGTTCAGTTAGCTCCTGCATCCGCTGTTGCTCGTTCCAGAGCAAGACTGAAATAGCAGGGACATGGCAATGTTGGGCAAGGTTCTCCAGTTCTTGAGTGCGTTTCCCAGAATCACTGCGGCAGGATAAGTGAAAGGTAATCGATTCGCCTAGGGGGATTTCTGACATACATTGCTGAATGTTGTCTAGAAACGCTTCCACCTCACTGCGATAAAGCTGGGGATGAAACCCTTGGAACTTAAACGGAATTTGAGCGCTCCATTGCCGGAACAACGGGTCATAGAGCAGCAAACAGGCGAACTGATGTTGACCCATTTGGATATCGATGATGGAATGGATATGAGAAACGGATTGGAAACTCATGAATCGTTTCACGCCCTGTCGAGTACTGGCTTTAATGATCTTGGGTTGTGCTTTCGATCGCCTCTGCCAACGAGGGTCGGTAACGGGGATGAAGAGGGAATTGTTGTTGATCCAGTCTTCTCCTGGTGGGATACCCCAACGTTTGAAGAATTGGTAATCGCGATCGCCCGTCAGCATCCAGTAAGCCGCAGAGAGCCAGACCCAGCCTAAGACCCAAGCAGGGTAACTGACCGCTAACATCATTTTGAACAGGAAGAAGGTCATGCCCCCGATCACAATCCACACTGGGAACTGAGAAGCAGGTATCGGTCCAATGGAGGCACGGCGACCGAACAGCGGGTTGATGGGGATTAAATCTTTATCGACATCTCCGCTCATGCTTATCCTCCCGCACCACCGCCTGCTCCACCACCGCCTGCTCCGCCACCAGCAGTGGCAGCCGCACCCAATATCAACACACTAATGACTTCGACTGCGACCACGAATGCCACGCCAATCCCGATCACGTTCAACAGCGGTTGCCACTCTCCACCCCGCATCGCCAACGTCAGGGAGATAATTACACCCGTAACAAACGCGAGCACCACGAGAACTCTAAAGAAGACAAAGATCGTGGTAATGATGCCCTCATCAATCCCCGATCCCGAGTCGGCGATCACAGCTTTTAGCCCAGTCTCTAAAGAATTAAAAAACTGAGCCTGTGCAGGTTCGGCTTGAGGTAAGATAACCAGTGCCGCCACCACCCCACCTAACGTCATCTGCCACCCTGGAATTCGTCTGCCACGGCGAAAGAATACGGGGGTCAAAAGGGCACTGACTTGTTCTAATCCAAGAGACAGAACGTAGAAGGCGATCGTGACAATACCAAACAACAAAATAGCCGAGGCAATTAACGGTTGGACTACAGAGAACCAGATGCTAAACACGGCTACAACCGCTAAGCCGAGTTTTGTGAATCGAATTTTCTCATGGCACATGATGAATTACACTCAGAAATTGGGTGTCCTGTTACAGTTCAACTTGGTTATCTTGGGTCGATGCTTGTAGCCGTTCATTTCGCAAGAATTGTGACTGGGATTGAGTGACTTCTGGATTCAGTTCAGAATGGCTCACGTCGATCGATTGGTCAGGATTAACTTTTGCTAACATCACAGTCTTTTCCTCCCCATTTAATTGCTGATTAACGGTTATATTTCGGCTTTGATCGGGATTAAGATGAATACTCATCGTGTAGATTGCTTCTTGACCTTCAATCGGCAATTTCCACTTCAAAACCCCGTCTTCTTGATTAAATTTTTCAGGGTAAGCCTGTTTCATCTCAGCAATTAATGTTCTAGTGACGGAGCGGCTCTGATAATCTTCAGGGCTTTGAGGTAAGTTGAGGATGCGTTGTGATTCGTCAGCAGTTAAATCATTGCGAGTCGTCCGCCACCCGTCTTCTGTCAAAGTGGCTGCAAATTTATCGTCATAGCGATCGCTCTTCAACGAAATAGCGGATTTACCATCCTCTTGACTCAATGTGAGCCGACCCATTGTTGTGACGACGGCTTCTTCTGGGCTTTTATCAAGATATTTGGCTCTTGCTTCCACAAAGTTCTGCAACGATTGGGCGATCGCCCCTCCTGCAACTTTCGGTATTGTCTCTAACGCGCGATCGGTTTTTGGTTGTTGGGCTTGCTCCTCAGCAGCTTCCTCTACTGGCTCCTCAGGGGAAATTTTCGGTTGTTGGGCTTGTTGTTGGGCTTGCCGCTGGGCAGCCACTTGTTCTAATTTGTCAACGCGATCGCTCAACTGATTGAGAGCAGTTTCGATGAGTGCTAGCTTCTGGTTGATGGAAAGCTTAGGATCAATCTTAGGCAATGGGGCATGTTGCGGAATGCTAATATCTCTTTTCTCAAGTTTCTTCAACCGTTGATCGATCTGTTGAAGGGACTTACCGAAGGCATCAACCGTGGGCGGTGAGGCTTCTCCCTGCGGCGGCGGCTCTAGAGATGCGACTGGTTCTGGGACATCCCTTTTTGAATTGGCAAGGATTGGTCTCGGTATTCGGCGTTCTCGTTCATCTATGGGTTCCTGTTTGTGTAGTTTGTTGATCCGCTGATCCAACTCGCCAATCTTCTCAATGGCATTCTCAACTCGGGTCTGTTGGTTCTTCTCCTCTAAATGTGTCCCAATGGCAGCGCCCAACTGGAGAACACTGCCTAAAGCTTTTGCGCTTGAGCTAATCGCGTCAAATCCATCAAAGTCACTATGAGGCTCTACAAGATGCCTGCCAAAGTCATCGACTTCATAACCGACAGTGCCGAGAAACGGGAAAATACTGGACTTATCTTTAGACGCTGGGCTAGAGGCTCTGGCTTTCCTCTCAATTTGATCGGGATGATCGGGGTGATCATGGTGTTCACGGCGATCGTTTGAGTGTTCACCAGGATTAGATAACTGAGTATCGGTGGGATTTACAGATTCGTTCATAGCAACGTTCTATCCGTTGAAATTTAGCGAAAGTGAGGCATGGAAAATGAGAGGGCAGGTGCCCCAAGAACTGACTTCAAAAGAGGGTTGAGAGAATTAAAACTTTGCGACCTAATCTGCAATCAAACAATTTAGGCTTATAGCCATTTATACAAGAGTGAAATCTAAAAGTAAATGCAGAAAGCGTCCAAGTTTTAAACTCAGTCTATGCAAAGAAACATTGCTGTCACATATTGAAGAACTGAGGAAATAGCCATAAAACCTAGAAAAAGGGGCGTTTAAGTTTTGACAGAAGAAATATGCACATCTGAGGCTCTTTCGTAATCGCCAAAGTGTCAGACTTTTGAGGTAAAAACGTCCAAGTTTTTCGGCGCTTGGCAAAGTTTTTTGATGAAGTTTTACCGAAGTTGATAAATATCTGAAGACGATTTAATAAAAAGCGGAGAACGTGGAAAAGATAAAATCTGTAAGATTTTTAAGAATGCAATCCCTTAATGAGAGAAGAGCCAATGACCAGTCTGACTACGAAGATGTTGAGTCATTCTCGACCCAATCCATTCAGATTTTTACAACAATTAGAGTGGGTCATGCTGGGTGTGTGTGGAGCAATGGGAGTTTTTGATGCCTTTGATAATCACCAAATTCCAGTGCAGCACTTTTTAGTTCTGGGTCTCTTGGGGGGAATGGGCTTCTTTATTCCCACCAGGGGGAAGACCTGGGTAAAAGTGGCGTATACGGGAATCGAACTATTTTTAATTTTCTACGGCACGTTACTGGGATATTTGCATGTGCTCCCGGTGCTGTATTTAATTGTGGTCATCCGCAGTTGTTTTATCTTTGAGATCTCAGGTCGATGGATCACGGCTGGAATCAGCCTGGTCTACTTTGTGTTTCATCAGGTTCAATATAATTTGAGGACAGTGCCCTTGTTATTGCCGCAGGGATTACAGGCATTTTGGATGCACCAATTATCTGAGCTGTTGATGTTTGGACTAGGATTAGCATTAATCTTGCGGTTGGCGAGTACGCTGCTGAGTGAGCGTCAGGTGAAAAATCAGCTGGAATTGACCTATGGTGAATTGAGCGAAACCCATGTTCGGCTTCAGCAGTATGCCTCGGAAGTAGAACAAATGACGGTTTTGCAAGAACGCAATCAAATCGCTCAAGAGATTCATGACTCCCTAGGACATGCCTTGACGGCGTTGAATGTGCAACTTAAGATCGCTAAAAGGCTCTGGAGGGAAGAACCAGAGGAAGCAGAAACGGCAGTGAGGCAAGCTCAAACCTTAGGCAATCTCGCTATGGCAGAAGTGAGAGAATCGGTGCGAGCCTTGCAAGACGGAATCCCTGAGATACCCTCTCTGGGTCAAGCGATCTTGACCTTAGTCGAAACTTTTCAACAGAATACAGGAATTGAGGTTCACCTTCAGCAATCAGAATTAACGTTCTCCTCCCAGCCCGTGAGCAAGACGGTCTATCGGATTCTCCAAGAAGCTCTGACGAATGTTCTCAAGCATTCAGAAGCGACGGCAGTATCGATCATCGTGAGCAGCACTCGGCAGGAACTGTCCTTGAGAATTCAAGATAACGGTAAAGGATTTGAGATCGACGAAATCACGCCTGGGTTTGGTTTGAAGAGCATGGGCGATCGCACCAACGCGTTTGGCGGGTCATTGAAGGTAGATTCGAGTCACGGGTTAGGATGTCAGATTTCGGTTGACTTACCATTGATGGAGATGCATCATGACCATTCGAGTTTTGATTGTGGAAGATCAGCCGATCACCCGTCTCGGAATCGAGAAACTGATTAATCTGACTGCTGACTTAGAGGTGGTGGGACTGGCGGAAAATGGCAGAGAGGCGATCGCCCAGACGCGCCGATTGCTTCCTGATGTAGTGTTGATGGACATCCAGATGCCCGTCATGAACGGGAAAGCAGCCACGCGCCACATTATGAAGGAATTTCCCGGTTGTAAGATTCTGATGCTCACGACCTTTGACAATGATCAATATATTGTGGATGCGTTGAAAGCGGGTGCCAAGGGATATTTATTGAAAGATATGGACATGGACAAACTGGCGCAGGCGATCCGCATGGCGCATCAGGGATATCCGCAGATGAGTCCAGGGGTGTTGGAAAAGTTTATCGGCAAGCTGGCGATCGTTGAACAATTAGGCGGGAAGAAGACCGATTTGAGCACAGAGGAGAACCCAGAAACAAGAGAAGTAGAGAAACTAGATTTAACCGCATTCAATAAGCTGACGCGGCGAGAGCAAGAGATTTTGAAGGCGATGAGTCAAGGATTAAACAATCGTGAAATTGCGGCGGCGCTGTTTCTTTCAGCTAGCACGATCCGTAGCCATATCAGTAATATGGTCAGCAGTTTGAATGTAGACGATCGCTTTGAGTTAAGGTTTTATGCCAAAAAAATGTTTAAAAATCGTCATAAGCCTTCAACCAAGTAATCAACTGAGATCAACTAGCGCAGGCGATCGGGTTGGTTCATCAAGGGTATCCGCCGATGATTTTAGGAGTGTTGGAAAAGGGTGTGGGGAGGATAGCGATCGCCGATGAGTCAGGGGAGGCTGAAGCAGATTTGACCGAATTCAATAAACTAACCCCGCGCGCGCGATGGTAGAGGTCATAAGTCAGAGGTTGAACAATCGTGAAATTGCTGCTGCACTATTTATTTCAGATGAGACGATTCGCTCTCAAGAGTCGAGTTTAACTCGACCCCCAATACTCCTCCGTCATCTGCCCTGCGATCGCCTGCACAATCTCTAGCACCATCGCTCTAGGTTATGTTCTAGAGACGATTCCTAGGGAAACTTGCGGCTCTCTACCTAAGTAATTCTCTCGACTCTCTATCGGAGTAGTTCTCTCTACTACAGTATTACAGTAACTAGAAGAACTCTGGGAACTCTAATCGTGCTGAGACAAGTGGACTAAAGTCCCTCCTTTGGAGGACACCTTCCCAAACCGCCAAAATATTTCTGCCAGCTATCTTTCAGGATTCACTAAGGCAATGTATGGCTATTAATCAACAGAAAATTGAAGAACTCGTAGGTCTATTCAGGCAACAATATCCAAATTGGATAAGTTTTTCTGATCCAATTGATCCTGATTTTCAGAAGGATGAGATTGATTACAAACAGAGACTGGTTGCCAAAGCTACAAGTCAACTGGCTAAACCGACTTTGCATCAACTTACGAATGCAAGAGATCATGACGGCTTAATCTCCAGGATTCAAAACGTAGGTCAAGATAAAAACAATAATTTACTATTTCTTAGATTCCCAAGCTCAAGCGATTTGAATATTTTGAAACATCCAAATCTAGATAAACAAGAGTTTGGGGTAGGATTCTATGACTTGTTGTACGGCGACGGAGAATCCAGCGATCGGCTCAAGAGCTACTTGGATGTCGTTGAACACTACAAGTTGCCGAACAAATGGACGTTCCCCACGTTCTTCCTTTTCCTCTGCCATCCTGATACAGATATTTTTGTCAAGCCAATGGTTATCAGGACTTTTTTGAGTTTCATTGGGGAAGTGAATCAATTCACTTCCATACCATCAGCAGAAGGATATGAAGTAATCAAGCAGGTTGCCCATGAGTTGAAGGATGGGCTCCACGCGTACGCTCCACGCGACATGGTCGATATCCAGAGCTTTATCTGGACATGCACTTTAGCGCTAAATAAGCAGCCGCGCTACTGGAAATTTTCTCCTGATAATGATGTATGGCAATGGGATGAATTTCAGAAAAAGAATTTCATCGCGATCGAATGGGATGAACTCGGAGATATTTCGGGGCTGAGCCGAAAAGAGTTTGATACCCAACGTGATGACCTGATGGCTCACCATCCTGAGTGGGAATGGAAGAAGAATAGAGTTAATCAAGTTTGGGTGTTCTCTCATATTCAAGAGGGCGATCGAATTGTAATTAACAAAGGCACAAATGAAGTGCTTGGTATTGGCACGGTGACAGGTTCTTATTACTTTGCAGCGACTGTTGAGCAGCAAAAGCATCGACTTCCAGTTGAATGGGATGACCTTACTCCTCGCTCAGTCAATGAAGTTGGCTGGCAAAGAACGTTAATCGCACTAACTCAAGAACAATTCGATAAAATCTGTGGAACTGTGCCCATCCCAAGCCTGAGCGGTCATCTTTTTACCTCAACAACATTTGATCTTCTCGCAGCACTTCACACTAATCCGAAGAAAACCGTCTATATGGGGCTTAAAAGCGAGTTTAGGCGATGTTTAGAAGAACCCTTCCAGAAATTGTTTCGACAAATTGCTGCTCGGTTGCCAGAAGCCATTAAAGACAAGATGGAAATCGATCGCAAACTCTTCGCTCGAATTCCTAAAAATGATTTCAATCATGGAGGCGCTTGGGCTTTTTATTGGGGGGCTTTCTACCGTAAAGGCGGTAAACGTATTGAAGATGCTCAACTATTCATGTGGATGAACCATGAACGGTTAGAAGTCGGTTTTTTCATCGGGTTATACGGCAGCAAACAACTCCAGCAATTTCTGAATAACTGCCAGGTTCACTATGTAAGGCTGTTGCCTCTTCTAGAAGAAAGCTTATCAAACAAGAAATTATGGTTCGGCAGCCGTGGCAGTTCTACCAACATCCCTTGGCAAGAATGGCTACAAGCTCCAGGGAAAGAAGATATTCACGTTTCATTCAATCTGCTCAAGCAAGAGGTTCTGAAGTATTCTACGGAGCAGTTAATAAATCAAATTACCCAAGTTTATGAACAGCTTTTTCCGTTAATTCTGCTAGCCATTGAAGAAGATCCGCTCCCAGCTCTCTCGGAATATCTCGATCCTAATACGCCTGGAGATGATGAAGACCTAGTTCCCTTAAATGATGTGTATTCCCTTGCTCAATGCGCTGAAGATACTAACTTAGAGGAAGTATTGCTGAATGATTGGATACAAGCTATTGCCCGTAAGCGACAATCCGTTCTTTATGGTCCATCTGGAACGGGCAAAACATTCCTGGCTCGTCATCTTGCCAAACATTTAGTTGGGGGAGGAAGCGGCTTTATTGATATTGTGCAATTTCATCCTGCCTACACTTACGAAGACTTTATTCAAGGCATTCGTCCTAAGCGTATTGATGGTGGGCTAGATTACCCAGTCGTTCCCGGTCGTTTTTTAGAATTCTGCAAAAAAGCCCAACTGTGCGGTGACTATCCTTGCGTTCTAATCATTGACGAATTGAACCGTGCCAATCTTTCTCAAGTCTTTGGAGAGTTGATGTACCTCATGGAATACCGAGATGAGAAAGTTTACTTAGCAAGTGGTGAATCTTTCAGCATTCCTAACAATGTTTACATCATTGGGACAATGAACACTGCCGATCGCTCCATTGCATTGGTCGATCATGCCCTGCGTCGCCGCTTTGCCTTTCTGTATCTAAAACCGAACTACGAAGGTTTAAAGAAATTTCATCAGTCCACAGGTTACTCAGTCGATCATCTGATTATTACATTGAAACAAATGAATGCTCAAATTGGCGATCGCCACTATGAAATTGGCACCAGTTTCTTTCTCCGAACTGATTTAGAAACTCAACTCAGGAATATCTGGCAGCTCGAAATTGAACCTTACCTTGAAGAGTTCTTCTTTGATCAACCTGATAAAATTACGAGCTTTCGATGGGAAACTGTTAGAAGCCAGTTAGACTCATGAACAGTGACCAATTGACTGTTTATGAATTAGCTGAGCATCAACCAAAGCTTTTCTCGACCGAAGCTATTCCTCCAGATATCGGAAAACTGCTTTGGCAGTCTTACCGCAATTGTGTAAATGTCGAATTTCCAACTCCTATTACGGAGCATCAATGGCAACTGACATCACAAGGATACGTGGGTTATCTGCCTCTCTCCGCCGCCTATGCCATTCGCCTTCAGCCTAAAGTTAAGCTAGAGAAAATCTTTGGCATGTTAGAAATTGCATATCATCTTCAAAGTTTTCAGTTTTTAGAGGGCTGGAGCCACTGTGATGTTCTGGAAGACTTCTATGAACGACTGGCTTCTATTTTGGCACGTCGGATTCTCGATCGCGCTAGAAAAGGTTTTTACCGCACCTACGTTCCTAAAACGTCTCAATTGAACTACGTTCGGGGACGAATAGATATTCGACATCAGGTACAGCGTCCTTGGGAAACCAACATCAAATGCCACTACAAGGAACATACGGCTGATATTGAAGATAATCAGATTTTGCTATGGACGCTGCGACACATTGCCCGAACTGGTGTGGGGAGAGAAGAAGTTCGCGCCAACGTCCGAAAAGCCTATCATTCACTGCAAGGCATTGTCTCTTTAGAACCCTCTACGGCAGAGAATTGTATCAAACGACTCTATAACCGTCTGAGCAATGATTATCGTCCCCTCCATGCTCTCTGTCGCTTCTTTCTAGAACAGAGTGGTCCTAGCCATGAGATGGGCGATCGCAAAATGCTACCGTTTCTAGTCAACATGGCACGGCTCTACGAGCTGTTTGTCGCAGAATGGCTTAAAGCTCACCAGAGCAAAGAATTGTCTGGTCATAGTCTTAAGGTCAAGGCTCAAGAGAGAGTATATCTAGATCAGCAAAAATCATTGTCTTTTAACATCGACTTGGTTTTAGAAGATCTGATCACAGGTCAAGCCCACTATGTTCTAGACACTAAGTATAAAACTCCTGACTCCCCTTCAGCCAGTGATGTGGCTCAAGTTATTGCTTACGCTACGGTTAAGGGCTGCTCAGAGGCAGTCCTAATTTATCCAGAACCACTGCGAAATCCGTTAGATTTTTGGACGAATGATATTCATGTTCGGACGATGATATTTGCCATCAATGCTGATCTAGAACAGGGTGGCAAGGCGTTTCTGACGAACCTGCTGGGTCAGAAATTCTAAATTCAAAAGAGGATGTTTCTGAACAAGAATTAGGCAAGAATCGGAACGTCCCAGAATCTCAAGTAGTACAGCAATAAGTGAATCGAATGCCTCAGCATTTCTTCTAACTTGAAGTAGCATAGTGCTTCGCGATGTAATCGCGCTGAATGATGTAATTCTGCAATCAAGCAGTTTGCAGAAGGGATGGACTAGATATGTAGATTTTGAGTACTCGGATCTGACAATTTCTAGATTTTTTGTTAAAAGGAGGGAGCAACTTGTTATTTCAGATCCATGACAACTACCCTAAACCCTTACCTTTCGGGTAACTTTGCTCCTATTCAAACAGAACTGATCGTAAACGAACTACAAGTCCTAGGTGAACTGCCGCCTGAACTAAATGGAATGTTTGTCCGCAATGGACCCAATCCCCAATTTCCACCGATCGGTCGTTACCACTGGTTTGATGGAGATGGCATGCTGCATGGTATTCATATCCAGGACGGCAAGGCAAGCTACCGCAATCGCTATATTCGGACGCAGGGGTTTGAGCAGGAACAACAAGAGGGGAAAGCAGCGTTTGGCGGGTTGCTAGAACCCTCACAGGCAGGTTTCAAAAATGTGGCAAATACAGCACTGGTATGGCATCACGATCGCCTTCTTGCCCTATGGGAAGGCGGCGAACCGTACGCGATCGCCCTACCCACTTTAGATACGATTGGCTCCCACGCCTTTAATGGCAAATTAACCTCTCCAATGACTGCCCATCCTAAAGTCGATCCGGTGACGGGAGAGATGATGTTCTTTGGCTATTCCTTGGTTCAACCACCCTACGTCAAATATAGCGTTGTGTCTGCTGATGGAGAATTGCTGCGAACTGTTCCAATCGATCTACCAGTTGGAGTCATGATGCATGATTTTGCTATCACAGCACACTATACCATTTTTATGGACTTGCCCCTCACGTTCCGACTGGAACGACTTCAACGAGGAGAACCTGCCTTTGCTTTTGAGCGCGATCGCCCTAGTCGGTTTGGAATTCTGCCCCGGCATGGCGATAATCAAGCCATTCGCTGGTTTGAAGCACCCAGTTGCTATGTCTTTCATACCCTAAATGCTTATGAATTAGGAGATGAGATTGTTTTAATTGCCTGTCGGACAAATAGCACCAGTGTCTTAGGTGCATCTCCCGGTTCTCGTGAGGGGGATAATCGCCAGATTCAAAATGACGTGCCGTTACTCTATCGTTGGCAGTTCAACTTGAAGACAGGAACTGCACAGGGACAGGCACTTGACGATCGCTCCTGCGAATTTCCTCGCATTAATGAACAGTATTTGGGATTGAGGAGCCAATACGGGTACGCAGGCAGCACCGCACCGACAGAACTACCAAAATTTGATGGGTTGCTCAAGTTTGATCTGGATCATCAGCATGTTCAAGTTCATCACTTTGGAACAGGGCGTTATGGTGGAGAGGGAGTGTTTGTGCCACGACCAGGAGCAACTGAAGAGGATGATGGGTGGCTAATGACGTTCGTGCACGACGAAACTGAAAACATATCTGAGTTAGTAATCGTCAGTACGCAAGCAATAAGTGATATCCCAGTTGCCCGTATCTTGATGCCGCAACGCATTCCCTATGGTTTTCATGGAACATGGATTGCATCCATGTAATGTATCTCTTGCATTCCGCTCATCTAAATCGAGACAAATCGTCGTCTACCCTCTGGTTCAAGCCCAATTGTATTCAGGTAGAGCTGAGAGCTGGATTAACAATCCGAACCGCTTTTCAACCCTCATTTTTTGGAAACAAGCAAGGTGAAGCGTGTCCTTATCCCTCTTTAATCACTCTATTCAGATGAAAATATAAGTTGTAAGTTGAGCTGATGGACAATTGGGCAAATAAAGTGATTCATCTGGTCGGTGAGTAGCTCAAATCCCACTGCTAAGGAGGCGATCGGAAAAACATCTAGCCAGCGCTGGAGCCAGTTAAAACAAATCAACGGTTGGATGATCAGACGCAAGTTGTTGAGCAAGTTCTTCCAACCGCTCTGGTGATTCCACCAGGGATGTTGAGCAAACTGCCTATTGGCAATAGGACAAGCATCATTAAATGCATCGGCAAATAAGTTGACCTTGCTCTCCCCATACAAGCTCTCAGCCAGCACCAGTTCAAACTTAAATCCCATTGCTTGCAGGTGTCGAATTATCCTCGCTGCGATTTTTGGTTTGCTGTGGCGTTGTTGCATGAATCAAAATTAAGCAAGACTAGTGCCATGAACGAGTGAATACTTAATCATCAACCCAAACAGAATCGGGTTTAGCGATCTGAATCATCCGATTGAGCGCAGCACATTGGAGCAATAACTCCACAGCTTGATTCTCAAATTTGCGAGAGCGAACCTTGCCTCCGAAGATGGCTTTGAATCGAAACATCGTCGTCTCAGAGAGGGAACGGCGATGATAGTTAGAATCTCGTTTCCACTTCTTTCGTCCATGTTTGCGAATGTAGCGAAGATTCTCATCCCTGGGATGGGGCGGGTCTTTGCGGTTACCATGCTGCCAAATGACAGCATCTTTACGGGGTGGAATCACGGCTTTAGCATCTCGCCTAGTAATCTCGTCGTAAGCTGACTATCATCTAGAATACATAAAGCCGGGTAAAATAGGGACTAGAAGATAATCGAATTAAACCGATGCCAGTTCCTAAATTTCTCAGTCCGCTCCAACAAGAAAACCTCCAAAATGCCCT